>Ga0209344_10000052_pt1 | contig 240156 bp, 235 predicted proteins | sample Cruoilmetagenom6_FD_187293 | JGI IMG/M metagenome (GOLD analysis project Ga0209344, IMG submission 187293) | Oil polluted marine microbial communities from Coal Oil Point, Santa Barbara, California, USA - Santa Barbara Oil Seep Sample 6 (SPAdes)... | ecosystem: Environmental > Aquatic >...
GCTGTAAACGAGCAAGTACTTCAGATGAATTAATTGCTCGTTTACAGCTGCATAAAGATTCTGGTAATTTTGAATTTAGTAATGAAACCATCCGAAGACTCGATACTATTTTAAAACGAGCCGATTTGGTAAAATTCGCCAAAATGTACCAAGCCGAAGGGCAAGCATCGTCTGACAGGAAAACCATTGAAGAAATTATAAACGAGACCAAAGAGGTAATCCCAGAACCAACCGAAGAAGAATTACAAGAAAATGCCGAATACCAAGAAGCACAACGTAAAAAGCGTGTTCGTAAAAAATGGGCATATGGCGCCTTGGGTCTATTGGTGGTTGCTCTTATTGCCGGTGCTGTTTATGGAGGTGTAAAAGGGTTTAACAACCTTAAAGACTTTGTAATTGGTAACGAAATACGTGAGTTAGCTGAAAACCGTTGGATTAAAAGTGAATATGGAGATCCGGCTATCATTATAGAAACCCCAGAAGTTTTAGTTCGAACCGAAGTTGAAATACCCGAATCGCAAAATATGCGTGTTGCCAATGCAAGTGTATTTACACAAGGTGAAATAACCGATCCTTTATACATTTGGTTAAATACAACAATGTATAAAGAAAATGCGCAAGGACAACAAAAAGGACAGGCGGAAGCAGATTTAGAAGGATTAATGGACGAAGCTTTGACAAACCTTGAAAAAAGGGGTGCTAAAAATATGCTGGTAAAACGTGAAAGTTTTGAAACCGAAAAAGGCATTACGGGTTTAAAAGCTTATGGTAAGTTCAACGTACAAGTTTCAGACGACAAAGTATTAAAAGAAACGAGTAGTTACGAACTGCTGTTGTTTGCTCAAAAGGGCGGTGTACAGCAAGTTTTAGTAGTATATCAAGAAGACGATGGCCGTTTTGCTGAAGATGTAAAAGACAGAATTATTAATTCCGTAGAACTTGAAATTTCAGAAAAATAATGTTTGAAAATTTTGAATTTGTAAACCCTATTTTTTTCTGGTTGTTGTTAGCGCTTCCGGTGCTAGTTGCATGGTATCTGTGGAAACGGAATAAACAAACCGCTACCTTAAAAATTTCCAGTGTGAAAGGCTTTAAAAGCGGAAAAAACTGGATAGCTAGACTAAAACCCATATTGTTTGTTTTACGTTTATTGGCTTTGGCAGCAATAATAGTAGCCTTGGCACGCCCTAGAACAGTAGATGAATCTACACGTATTAAAACAACAAAAGGAATTGATATTGTGATGGCGATTGATGTTTCAGCAAGTATGTTGGCGCGCGATTTAAAACCAAACCGACTTGAAGCCTTAAAAACTGTAGCAGCCCGTTTTATACAAGCCCGACCAAATGATCGTATTGGGTTGGTTGAATATGCTGGCGAAAGTTATACTAAAAACCCGCTCACTAGTGACAAAACTGTTGTGTTGTCATCTTTAAAAAGTATGGAATACAATACCGTTATCGAAGGCGGAACCGCAATTGGGATGGGGTTAGGTACTGCGGTAAACCGTTTAAAAGAAAGCCGAGCAAAAAGTAAAGTGATTATTTTATTAACTGACGGTGTAAACAACAGCGGATTTATAGACCCTAAAATTGCGAGTGAATTGGCGGTAGAGTTTGGTATTAAAGTATATACCATTGGTTTGGGAACAAATGGTTTGGCTATGTCGCCAATAGGTTTGAGGCCTAACGGTAGTTTTCAATATGGAAGTATTCAAGTTGAAATTGATGAAGAATTATTAAAAGAAATAGCTGAAACTACCGGGGGACAATACTTTAGAGCAACTAGTACCACAAAGCTGAATGAAATTTACAACGAAATAAACAAACTGGAAAAAACAGATATAGAGGAATTTAAATACACTAATTACGAAGAAATGTTTCGCCCTTTAGTATTGCTAGGGTTAGGATTATTATTGATAGAACTATTACTTCGATATACGGTATTTAGGAGTTTTATTTAAAAATTAAAAAGATTCCTGCCTACGCAGGAAATATTATGTACCAATTAGAACAACCCATATATTTTTACGTATTGTTCGCCATTCCGGCGGTGGTCGTGCTATTTTTATTGGTATTGGCGTGGAAAAAACATACCCAGAAAAAGTTTGCAGACAAACAGCTATTAAAAAAATTGAGTCCCAACCAATCGGTTTTTAAATCTATTTTAAAAGTTTTGGTTGTTTGCTTGGCAATTGCATGCTTAAGTTTTGCGATGGTTAACCCAAAAATTGGTACCAAATTAGAAACCGTGAAACGTGAAGGCGTAGATGTGGTGTTTGCATTAGACGTTTCAAAAAGTATGTTGGCCGAAGATATTGCACCAAACCGTTTAGAAAAGTCAAAACAGTTAGTCACGCAGATAATAAATAGTCTAGCGGGTGATCGTATTGGTATTATCGGGTATGCTGGGAGTGCTTTTCCGCAAGTACCGATTACGACCGATTTTTCTTCAACCAAATTGTTTTTAAATGGAATGAATACTGATATGGTTTCTTCCCAAGGAACAGCTATTAACGAGGCCATACAAATGGCCGAAACCTATTATAACGACGAAGAACAAACCAATAGAGTGCTGTTTATCGTTTCAGATGGAGAAGATCACGAAGGGAACGTTGCAGGCATTGCAGAAGAAGCTGCACAAAAAGGAATAAAAATCTACACAATTGGTGTGGGAACACTTCAAGGAGGCCCTATTCCGATAAAGCGAAATGGCATCCTCCAGAACTATAAACGCGACCAAAATAATGAACAGGTTATTACTCGTTTAGGAGAAGAAACGTTAAAAGAAATTGCTGAAGAGGCAAATGGCGAATATATTAATGGAAGCAGCACTAAGGAAGTGGTTGATACGGTGACAGCAATCCTTAACGGAATGGATAAAAAAGAATTTGAAGCCAAACAATTCACCGATTTTAAAGATCAATTTCAATGGTTTTTAGGTGGGGCATTATTTTTGTTGTTAATAGATGTGTTGCTGTTAGAAAGAAAAACAGCGTGGGTAAAAAGACTCAACTTATTTAATGAAGGAGCTAAAGAAGACAAATAATATGAAACCGAAACTTTCTGAAATAACTACTATTTTAAAACTACTTTTAGTGGTATTGGCTTTTAGTTTTTCTACTGAAACGTTTTCACAAACTTCAAATAAACAGCAAACGAAACTTCAGAAAAAAGAAATACGTCAATCTAAGGAATTAATGAGCAATGCAAGCTTAGAGTTGCAAGATGAAAACTTTCCAGTAGCCGAAGCAGATTACCGAAAAGCCATATCATTAAACCCTGGAAGCGAAATTCCGAAGTACAATTTAGGAAATGCGTATTACAACAAAAGTAAAAGCAGTGAAGCCATGCTCCGCTATAAGCAAGCAGCTTCAGTAGGCACTTCAAAGGCTGAAAAACACAAAGCATTTCATAATCTTGGGAATGTGTTTATGAATCAGAAAAAATACCAAGACGCGGTTGAAGCATATAAAAATGCCCTTCGCAATAATCCAACAGATGACGAAACCCGTTATAATTTAGCATTGGCAAAAGAAATGTTGGAGAAAAATCCACCACAAGGCGATGGCGGTGATGACGATAATAAAGATAAAAACGAAGACGACAAAGATAATAAGGATAAGCAAAATCAAGACGATAAAAGCGACGAAGGAGATAAAGGAGACGAAAAAGAGGAAAATGACAAAGGTGATAAACAAGATGATAAAAAAGAAGGTGACGATAAGGAAGATAAAGGAAAACCTGATGAACCTAAAGATAAGGATCAAGGTAAGGGAGATAAACCTCAGCAGCAACAGCAACAACCCGTTCCTGGTCAACTTTCACCACAGCAAGTAAAAAGCTTGTTAGAAGCGATGAACAACGAAGAGAAAAAGGTTCAAGATAAAATGAATGCCGAAAAACAAAAAGGCGCCAAAATAAAGTCGGAGAAAGATTGGTAGATGATGAAACCTAATTATATTCTTTACATATTGATTCTTATGCTGTGCAGCGCAGGCTCGTTTGCACAAGTAACTTTTGATGCTAAAGTGAGCAAAAAAAGATTGGGTATTAATGAACGACTTCGCATAGATTTTGAAATGAACCAGGATGGCGATAACTTTAATCCGCCAGATTTTAATGGTTTCCGAGTCGTTGGCGGCCCAAATCAAGCCATTAGCAACTCTTATATTAATGGTAAACGTAGTTATAGTAAAACCTATTCATATTTCCTTTCTCCACAGTCACAAGGGAAATTTACCATTGGTCAAGCAACTATTGAAATTGATGGCGAGATCTATAAAAGTTTACCTATTCAGGTACAAGTTACAGCTGCGGTTTCTAGACCACAAGACGGTAACAATGCCGATTATATAGCCAGTGAGAAAGTACATTTAGTTGCTGAGATTTCAAACAACAGACCATTTTTAAACGAAGCTATTACTGTGGTTTATAAAATGTATGTTTCACACGATGTAAGTATTACCAGTAGCTGGCGAGAAATTGACACCCCAAAATTTGCCGATTTTTGGAGTCAGAATATCGATAACCAAGGAAACTTTAAAGTTTATGAAGGTAAATATCAAGGCGAAGATTATCGCTATGTTGTGTTGCGAACGACCGTGCTTTACCCACAAAAAACAGGCGAATTAGAAATAGAACCACTCACACTAGATGTTCCTATCGATGTGCCAACAAATCGGCGTGATTTCTTCGGAAGAAGAGTCACTACACGAGTTAATAAAACTATTTCTGCCGGAAAAAGAAGCATTAATGTAAAACCATTGCCTTTAGAGGGAAAACCTGATGACTTTGCTGGTGCAGTAGGCGATTACAGCTTTGATGTTTCGGTTAATAAAAACAAACTAGATGCTAACGAATCGTTAGAACTTACCACTACAGTTTCTGGAACAGGAAATTTAAAATTATTCGAGTTACCAAGTGTAACCTTGCCTAGTTCATTAGAAATTTATGAGCCAGAACGTTCTGAAAAAGTCCGTACTACTCGAAGTGGGATGAATGGTTCAGTAACCGAAAATCACACGGTTGTACCACAATTTAAAGGTAATTACCCTATTAGACCGCTTACCTTCTCCTATTTTGATCCGAAGACCGAAACCTATAAAACGCTTTCTTCTGAAGAGATTATAATAGATGTAGAGAATGGTCCTGTTACAGCTTCTGCAAATAATGATGCTTCAGAAAAACAAGAGTTGGTACTAGATAAAGAACAATTTAAGTTTATAAAACTAGATACTAACTTGGAGCCTATCGCTAGTGAATCCTTCTTTAAATCTACTTTATTTTGGTCATTGTTAGGAGGACCGTTATTGCTTATTCCAATATTTATATTAGCGGGAAGAAAACGACAGCAGCGATTGGCCGATGTACAAGGAAACCGATTGCGTAGAGCAAATAAACTTGCTAAAAAATACCTAAGCGAAGCTAAAAAGCAAATGAGCAATAAAGCTGTTTTCTATGAATCGTTAGAAAGGGCTTTACACAATTACTTAAAAGCAAAATTAAATATCGAAACGTCAGATTTCAGTAAAGAACGTATTGCGATACTCCTTTCAGAAAGAAGTGTGGAGTCGCAAACCGTTACTCAATTTATAACCTTGCTTAAAAGTTGTGAGTTTGCGCGTTACACTCCAACTTCAACTGTTGAAATTAAAGAGGATTATAATAAAGCCGTTTCGGTTATTTCAGAAATTGACAAACAAATTCAATATCCAGAATCATGAAGAAATTATTGATACTTGGTATGCTATTGGTTTCCGTTCTGGGATTTACTCAAAACGAAGCCTTGTTTGAGCAGGGAAAAGAAAATTATAAAAATGCTAAATTTAGCGAAGCGGTAACCAATTGGAAAAAAATTGTTGACAATGGGCAGCAATCTTCCGAGCTGTATTTTAATCTTGGTAACGCCCATTATAAGCTTAATAATATTGGGCCAAGTATATATTATTTTGAAAAAGCACTTCAGTTACAACCCAATGATGATGATATAAAAACGAATCTTGCTTTTGCTGAAAACGCCCGAATAGATGTAATTGAACCTTTGCCTAAAACTATCTTTTCCAGATGGTATAAAAGCGTGTCAGGAGTATTTACGTACAACGGCTGGGCTATTGTTTCGGTAATAGGTGTTGGATTATTTGTATTGCTTTTTCTGTTATATTGGTTTTCTATTTCAGAAACGAAAAAGCGCGTATATTTTACCACTTCTATTTTTTCAGTAGTTGTTTGCATAGCTGCTTTGGTTATGGCTTTTCAAACCTATATGGATTTTAATAAAAATAAACCCGCCATTATTTTTGCTGAAAAAACCGAAGTAAAAGGAGAGCCCACTATGGGTAGCGAAACAGCTTTTGAACTTCACGAAGGTACCAAAGTACAGATTATTGGAAACGAACAAAACTGGGTACGTATAGAATTGGCTGATGGTAAAGACGGTTGGATGCCTGTAAATGATTTAAAACAGTTATAGATTTAATAAATAGTTAACAGGAAATTACCTCTAAAACACTATTTTTGTAACTTTTAAAAACATCGCGTATTGAAATTAAAAAGTATTTTCTTTTTATTAATCTTCTCGTCTTTTCTAGTAATGCCCGTAATGGTGTATTTGGTAGATGCGGAGATTGATTTGACTTCTTATTTTTCAATGAACGAAGAAGAAAGTACCGATGGTTTTAAAGTTGGACCAAAACAAACGAACACTTCACAAAAAAATTTGATTCTAGATTTTTCGTTAATGACAGAATTAAAACAACGAGTTCAGTTTCCGTATTTAAAAACTTGGAAACCTGTTTATCATGAAACCCTTTTACCACCTCCGGAACGGGTTCTATCCTAATAACTTACATTAATTTAAAGAAAATCTAATCTATCAAAGTTTGATAGAAATAGTACATTGCTATGATTTATAGCCGTGTAGATATATTATATAACTATAAAATTTCAATACTTATGAAAGCTCATACAAAAGAGACACAAGCAAAACTAACACCTAATACAGCGTTAGATATTTTAAAGGAAGGTAACAAGCGATTTACTAATAACTCTAAAGCAGACAGAAACTTACTAGAGCAAGTTAAGGACACACAAGGGGGACAATATCCTTTTGCTGTCATTTTAAGCTGTATAGACTCTCGTGTTCCTGCTGAAATAGTATTCGATCAAGGAATTGGTGATGTATTTAGTGCACGCGTAGCCGGTAATATTGTTGACAAAGACATTTTAGGAAGCATTGAATACGGTTGTAAAGTAGCTGGCTCAAAATTGGTTGTGGTGCTAGGTCATACTTCATGTGGAGCAGTAAAAGGGGCTTGCGATGATGTAGAGCTGGGCAATATAACAAGTTTGGTTTCTAAAATTAAGCCAGCCGTTGCAGCTGTAGAAGAGCCGAAAGACGCCTCACAAAGAACATCTAGTAATACAGATTTTGTAAACGAAGTATCTAAAACAAATGTTCACCACACCTTAGATAACATGCGTAAACAAAGCCCTCTTTTAACCGAAATGGAAGAGAATAACGAGATAAAAATAGTAGGCGCTATGTACAATGTAAGTACAGGCGAAGTAACATTTTACAACTAAATAGAAAACTATGTTTAAAGGAATATTTACAAATTTTAAAGGCAATCTCTTTGGTGGTATCACCGCAGGGATTGTAGCACTACCATTAGCATTAGCCTTTGGTGTTCAATCTGGTCTTGGACCAGCCGCTGGACTATATGGTGCGATAATGATTTGTTTTTTTGCTTCCCTTTTTGGAGGAACAAATACACAAATATCCGGTCCTACGGCACCTATGACAGCCGTTTCTATGATTGTTATAGCTGGGATTATTACGGCTAACAATGGTAGTGTAGAACAAGCATTGCCATATATATTGCTGGTTTTCTTATTGGCTGGATTATTTCAGGTTGTTATGGGAGTCGTTGGTATAGGTAAATACATTCGGTATATACCTTACCCTGTTGTTTCTGGTTTTATGACTGCCATTGGGGTAATTATATTGGTAACTCAAGTATTGCCTATGTTAGGTTATTACGCTGAAGATGATACTGCATATATTAACGAATTTAAACCACAAGCAGAAGAGGTTCTCTTAGATAAAATATTAAAAGACGAAGCTGGAGAAGGTATTTTAGTACTGGAAGACTTTAAAGAAACCATAATACGGGCTGAAGGGATAACCGAAGCTGAAATCAATAAAGAAGCAACTACACTGGCACAATCTGAAAGTTCAGGAGTTTTAGGAGCGATAAAATCACTTCCTAGAGCTATAAGCAGTATTAGTTGGTTAGAATTTGCCTTGGCAGCCTTGACTATTTTTATAATTTATGGCTTTAAACGTATTACAACTGCGGTGCCTAGTACGCTGGTAGCACTATTAGTTGTTTCAGCAGGGGCTTACTTTTTAAACCTTGATTATCGTCCAATTGAACAAATTCCTGGTGGTTTTCCAATGCCAAACCTCGATATGTTTGCAAGTTTTAGTTTTGGAAAAATTTCACCATATGTATTTAGTGCATTGACGTTGGCATTTTTAGGGGCAATTGATTCGCTGTTAACTTCTGTTGTAGCAGATAATATGACCAAAACAAAACACAAGCCTAACAAAGAATTGGTAGGTCAAGGTATTGGTAATAGTGTTGCAGCTATTTTTGGTGGTATACCTGGTGCTGGAGCAACTATCCGTACGGTGGTAAATATCAAATCTGGTGGTACTACACGTCTTTCGGGTATGGTTGCAGCTATATTACTTTTAGTGATATTATTAGCATTAGGTCCAGTAGCATCACAAATTCCAGCAGCAGTATTGGCCGGAATATTAATTACTGTGGGTATTGGCGTTATGGATTATAAAGGTCTTAAAGCAATTCCTAAGATGCAGAAAAGTGAAATTGCTGTAATGATGGTAGTTTTAGTACTTTCTGTATTCTGGAATCTTGTATATGCTGTAGGTATTGGTCTAATTTTGGCCTCTGTAATTTTCATGAAGAAAATGGGAGATCTTACAGCAGACCAATCTAAAGTAGTGCCTCTAGACAATGCAGATGAATTAGCGTTACCTTGGAAAGACGAAGTAGAATTTCCAAATAAATTTCGTGAAGAAGTTTTTATCAAAAGATTGGAAGGGCCTTTGTTCTTTGGGTACACATCAGATTTTCAGCTCTTATCCGAACAAATTCCAAATACAGCAAAACATGTTGTAATTCGTATGGGGAAAGTTCCATATATGGATCAATCAGGTTTATATGCCATGGAAGAAGTGTTGTTAGAATTGCGAAGAAGAAAGGTGAAAATCATTTTTGAGCAGTTACAGATGCAACCACGGATCTTGATGGAAAAAATCGATATTATCCCAGATTTGGTTCCAGAAGAACGAATCTTTGATAATTTTAAAGAAACGATAATCTACATTAAAAACAATGTAGAAGATGAAGTTTAATATTTCAAAGCCTCGCGAAAGCGGGGCTTTTTTTATACTTGTTATATAAGTGTATCGGTATCTTTTTCTTGAATTTCAGGTTCTGGATCTATAAGCTCTTCATCATTTCTGAAATCATCCACTTCTCTTAAAATATGAGGAAGCACTAACGGAGCTAAGGATGCTACAGGCGGATATAAAATAGATTCATTTCGTTGTTCTTCCGAAACAATAGTATAGCTTTCTGATGCATTTACAAACATAAAGATTACACTTACTATAAAAGCATATTTTAAAACGCTAAAAACGGCTCCTAATAGTTTGTTTATTATTCCCAAAGCAGCAAAGTCTGCTATTTTAGTCAACAGCTTTCCGGCCAATGAAACCACAAAGACAATAATTAAAAACGTAACGGCAAAAGCTGCTAAATTGGTGGTTTGCGTGCTCCAGTCAAATCGGCTTGAAAGAAAATCTGCTGCATAATGCGAAAAGTAAATCGCACCATAAACCCCAGCAATTATACCTATTAAAGAAGCAAGGGTGACAAACAACCCTTTTTTAAAGCCTAGATAAAAAGCGATGAGCAAAATAACGCCGAGAATAATGTCGATTGTGACCATACTATAAGTTTGAAGTAAATATACTATTTCTAAAAATATCGGGTAATGTAAACTGTGTTTTTACGCTTTTTCAGTTTGCCTTTTGGTATTTTAAAGACGTATCTTTGTACCTATAATTTATGGCAAGAGACGAACAATTAAAACAACAATGGGAAGCGGTGGTTAAGCTATTGAGCGACCGTTTTGCCGATGGCGAGCAACTAGACTTGGATGCGATTATTTATTTAATTGGTGTACAAGAATTAGGACAATTGCACAGGCGGTTTAAAAAAGATGATAAAATAAACTTGATGCACATTGCTATTTGCAGGTTGCTAGAACCTTTTGGGTATTACGAGTTTGAATATTTTGACGATCAAAGTTGGCCACACTATAAAATGCTAGAACAGCTACCACCTTTAAAGGCAGGTGAGCAGAGTGTATTAATGAAAGAAGCGATTGTGCATTATTTCCTTGAAAAGGAAGTGATTAAATAGCCAATAATTTATGTAATTTTGCCATCCACAAGAATATGGGTATGCTAGATAAAATTAAAGAACATATTGCCGAAGTTGAAGCATTTACAACAACTTCAAAAGACGAAGTAGAGAAATTTCGAATAAAATACCTTGGAAAGAAAGGGTTATTGAACGACTTTTTTGCTGAATTCAAAAATGTTCCTAACGAACAAAAAAAGGAATTTGGGCAGACGATTAATACACTTAAAAATGCGGCTCAAGAAAAAGTAGATGCTATAAAGGCAACTTTAGAAGCGAAAGAAGAGATTAAAGGTGTGTATGGCGATCTTTCTCGTCCAGGTGAACCGATTGAACTTGGTTCGCGCCACCCTATTTCTGTCGTTAAGAATAAAATTACCGAAATATTTTCTCGTATTGGTTTTAATGTATCTGAAGGACCGGAAATTGAAGATGATTGGCATAACTTTACAGCTTTAAATTTACCCGAATACCACCCAGCTCGAGATATGCAGGATACCTTTTTTGTACAGACCGATCCTGATATTATGCTACGTACGCATACCTCGACCGTTCAAGTTCGGTACATGGAAAATAATAAACCGCCTATTCGTACTATTTCACCAGGGCGTGTATATAGAAATGAAGCTATTTCAGCACGGTCACATTGCTTTTTTCATCAAGTAGAAGGATTGTATGTTGATAAAGGCGTAAGCTTTGCAGATTTAAAACAGACGCTTCAATATTTCACTACGGAATTGTTCGGAAAATCTAAAATACGGTTGCGACCTTCTTACTTTCCGTTTACCGAGCCAAGTGCCGAAGTAGATGTGTATTGGGGATTAGAAACCGAAACCGATTATAAAATGACCAAAGGTACTGGTTGGTTAGAAATTATGGGTTGTGGTATGGTAGATCCTAACGTCCTTGAAAATTGCGGAATAGATTCTGAAGAGTATTCTGGTTTCGCTTTCGGGATGGGAATAGACCGTATTGCTTTATTACTACACCAAATACCAGACATTCGCATGTTAAGTGAAAATGACCTTCGCTTTTTGCAACAGTTTAAAAGTGTATTATAAAAAATAACCTCTCACAAGTACTGATTAAAACCTAAAAACAGATGAAAAAATATTTAATTGTTGGTTTTTTAATCGTTGCACTATTAGTAGTTGCCTACCTTACTTTTGTAATTGCCGCTATAAAAATTATAGTGGGTAGTATTTTCTTAGGAATATTTGTCTTGGCTTTGTTAGGCGTGTGGATTACTTGGAAAGTTAAAAAAGATTGATTCTGTATGCGTAAAGATATTATAATCCCTGAAGTGAAGAACGTTTATATAGCTGCGGTTAACGAGTTTAACGAGGAGTTTAAAACGTACGATTGGAACGCCTATATTATTAATGACAATTCCGAACCGTTAGAAACCGTCATCATTATATCACAAGGCTACGATAGTAAAAAAATGACCGCCCCGATGCGGAAAACAATCCAATTATTACCGGCTAAAGGATATGCTAAGATTGAATATTTGGAAGAAAACGTATTGAAAGTAAACAACTTTTTTACCGTCACCTATTTTATTGGCGATAAGCTATACGACAAACGTTTTGAAATTCCAGCAAATGCTGCCATTCAGGATAATGCCGTTTCACTTCCTGTAATGAAAAAGGATGGAGTTTTAGCTCGGTGATTAATCCAACTTATCTGTTAACTTCGTAAATACTTTTTTCGGGTCTTTCCCCTCATATAAAATATTATACACAGCAGTTATAATTGGTGTTTTAGCTTTTTTCTTGCCTTTGGCTTGGTTGAGGTTATAGGCACTTTTGGTGGCGTAATACCCTTCGGCAATCATACTCATTTCCATTTGGGCACTTTTTACAGTGTAGCCTTTCCCAATCATATTACCAAACATTCTATTTCGGCTAAATACAGAATAGCCCGTAACTAGCAAATCACCTAAATAGGCAGAATCATTAATGTTACGTTTCATTTTGTGTACTTTCTTCACGTACTTTTTCATCTCGCGTATGGCATTGCTCATCAATACACTTTGAAAATTATCTCCGTAGCCCAAACCGTGTGCAATTCCGGCAGCAATTGCATAGATGTTTTTAAGCATGGCTGCATATTCTGTTCCCATTACGTCATCGCTGGTGGTACATTTTATATAATCGCTAGACAATGTATCTGCAACTAACTTGGCTTTTTCTTCATCGGCGCAGGCAATGGTTAAATAAGACAAACGTTCTAAAGCGACCTCTTCGGCATGACAAGGGCCAGAAATAACACCAATATTATTAAAAGCTACATTATAATGAGTGTTAAAGTGGTCTCCAACAATTAAACTAGTTTCAGGAACAATCCCTTTTATGGCCGAAAAGATTACTTTTTCTTCAAGAGAAACAGTAAGCTTTTTAAGCTCTGTTTCTACAAATGCCGAGGGGATAACAAAGATGAGGTAGTCTGCATACTCTACCATCTCGTTGATGTCATTACTCAATTTAAGCTGTGAAACCTTAAACTCTACAGAGCTCAAGTAATTGGGGTTGTGGTCTTCTTTTTTAATATGTTCTAGTGCATATGTGTTACGCATATACCAACCTATTTCATCTAGATTTTCACATAGCATCTTCACAATGGCGGTTGCCCAGCTTCCGCCACCAAAAACGGCAAATTTTGGTCTTTCTGTCATAATTAAGTTTTCAATTGTTTCAAAAGTACGCAATTATTGTCAAGGCTCGAATTAAAGTACAAATTTCAAGAATAGAACAATTCATTGAAAAAATTGGCACGTGTTTTGAATCTTTTAAAACTGAAATATTATTGTTTTAGGGATATAGATTATTTAACAATGGATTATGAGTGTTTAAATAAGAATCCCCCAAACTTTGCGTTATAAGAGAACAAGAAAAACTGAATTTTAAAATAATTCAGAAAAACATATAAACCCTTTTTTTGGTTGGTTAGTAGAAGCCGTCTCACACTGTTTAATTTAGTCAGTTGGGGCGGTTTCTCGTTGTATAAGGATAAGATTATTTATAAAAATTCATTTCATCCAAATACTTCCAAACGGTATGGGGTAACATAGGACGAATATTCATTCCTGATTGTATCCCTTTTCTTATAAAAGTTGAAGAGAGTTCCATAATTGGGGCGTCTACTTTTGTGATTTTGGGATGACCATCAAATTGAGTTTCAATGGTTCCTTCAGAAATTCTAGGATATACATAGATAGCGTATCGGTCTAGAATAACTTCAAAGTTTTTCCACTTATGGAAGCTCTTTAAATTATCCTCACCCATTATTAAGGAAAATAATTTTTCAGGATACTTTTCCTCTAGATGTGCTAAAGTGTTGGTAGTATAATTGGGCTGTGGTAGATCAAACTCAATATTGCTGGCTTTAAGTTTTGGGTATTCTTCTAGTGCAATACGCACCATAGCCAAACGGTGATGGTCTTCAAGCAGCGTTTTCTTTTTTTTATGTGGATTATGTGGCGTTACTACCATCCAGATTTCATCTAAATCACTATTTTCAACTAGGTGATTAGCAATAATGAGGTGTCCCACGTGAATAGGATTGAAGGTCCCAAAATAAAGCCCTATTTTTTTTGCTTTAACCATTTACTCTTCTTCTTGTTTGGGATGGCCATTTTTTATAAAACCGGATACTAATTCTTTCGCTTCGTTTAAGGCGGTGTCCAAGTCGTTGTTTTTAATAATATAGTCAAACTGTGGAGCCGTCGCTAGTTCTACTGAAGCTTTCGCAATACGCATGTTAATACGCTCATCACTTTCAGTTTTTCTCTTTTTAAGCCTGCGTTTTAATTCATCCACACTTGGAGGTTTCACAAAAACAGCCAAAGTTTTCTCAGGATATTTCTTTTTTATCCGAAGTCCGCCAACCACATCTATATCAAAAATTACATTTTTACCTTGCGCCCAGATGCGTTCTACTTCAGATTTTAATGTTCCGTAGAAATTATCGCGATATACTTCTTCCCACTCTAAAAAATCACCGTTTTTAATGTGTTGTTTAAAGTCTTTTAAACTGATAAAATAATAATCTTTGCCGTGTTCTTCGTCACCTCTTGGTTCTCGGGAAGTACAAGATATTGAGAAGTCTAAATTTAATTCTTCTTGAGCGAGTAAGTATTGTACAATGGTTGTTTTACCACTTCCGGACGGTGCCGAAAAGACAAATAATTTTCCTCCTTCCATTACAACACATTTAAAGCTTGTTCCTTAATTTTTTCCAGTTCATCTTTCATTTGCACAACTACTTGTTGCATAGGTGCAAAGTTCGCTTTACTACCAATGGTGTTGATTTCACGACCAATTTCTTGAGAGATAAAGCCTAATTTTTTTCCGTTACTTGTTTTGTTTTGTAACGTTTCAGAAAAATAAGATAGGTGATTGCTCAAACGTACTTGCTCTTCGGTGATGTCGTACTTTTCAAGATAATAAACCAGTTCTTGCTCAAAACGATTTTCGTCAACCGTTTCTTTTAAATCACTTACGGCCTTTGCCAACCGTTCTTTTACATTGTCCATGCGTTGTGGATCGAGCTCCATAACTTCATCTAATAGCGAAGAAATATTGTTTATACGTTTCTGAAAATCGGTTTCCAACGCTTTACCTTCGTCGGTTCTATATTGATTGATGGATTGTAGTGCTTCGGCAACTGCTTCGGTGATTTTATTGAATTCCGTTTCATTAACTTCATCACGTTCCGTTTGTAAAGCATCAGGAAAGCGAACCGCCATTTTCATCAATTCAACAGGGTCGCCATCGGTAATATGAGCCAATTGTTTCATATATTGTTTAACTGCTGCTTCGTTAATTACAGTAGAAGTTTCCTCACTAGTTTGCTCTACGTAGAGGTTGAAATCTACTTTCCCGCGAGAGAGTGATTTTGAAATTTGTTTCCGAATTTCTAACTCCTTTTCACGATATGCAGAAGGAACCCTCGCATTTACATCAAGGTTTTTGCTATTTAACGATTTTATTTCAACCGTAATTTTTTTGGAAGACAATTGCACTAAGCTTTTGCCGTAACCGGTCATCGACTGGATCATATTTTCAATTTAATGGTTGCAAAGGTAGTAAATTAGAATATAGTAGCTTAGCATTTAAAGCCTGCTGACTCATTTTTATACTACTTGTTGCTATTTAGAAAAGTAGTCGCTCGGTTTTCACTGTAATAGGTTGCGTTCGTTTGATGAAAACCTACATGACCACCATACTCAGGAGTTTCTAAATAGATGTTTTCTGAAGTTTCTGCAAAACTATATGGATAACTGTCTGCTGTTAAAAAAGAGTCGTTTTTTGCGTTTAAAATCAATACAGGAATGGTAATATTCGGTAAAAATTGACCGCTACTATTTTGTTTGTAATAATCGTAAGCGTCCTTAAAACCGTGTGCTGGAGCAGTGTATAAATTATCAAAATCTAGTAAAGATTTTATTTGTTTTAAATCTGAAGCGCTCATTTTTTTAGGGAAATTTTGCACTTTAATTTTTAATTTCTTTCGAAGATTGTGTAAAAAGGAAGTTCGATATATCCAATTGTCGAAATTGGAAAGCGATTGTAATGTTCCCTTTAGATTTAAGGGAGTAGAAATGGCAACAGCTCTTTTTATTTCCTTCGGAAGTATTTTGCGCTCCCCTAAATATTTCAGCATTAAATTTCCGCCTAAACTGAAACCAATTAAAGATATAGTATCATATTTTTCTTTCTTCAGAAGAAAATCAACTACGGCTTGCAAATCGTCTGTTTTACCAGCATTGTATGAAGAAAACAACTTGTTTGGTTCGCCACTACACCCCCTAAAATTAACAGCCACAGCATCCCAACCGTGTTTCGTAAGGCTTTTTGCCTGCCCTTTTATATAACGACGCTGTGCATTTCCTTCCAATCCGTGCAGAATAATTGCCACTTTTGAAGCTTTATTTTTTGCATACGAAAAATCAATATCTAAAAAATCACCATCTTCAAGATCTAGGCGTTCCCGATGCTGCTTTACTTTTGGAACAGGACGCAACTTAGCTGAATAAATTGTGGCAACATGCCCATTTTTAAAGATACCGCTAGGGGAATAAGTAGATTCAATTAGTGGCATACATAGGCTTGTTTTAATTGCAAAAGTACCTAATTCTTAATTTGTAGTTAATGTATTCGTGCTTTTTTGTATTTAAGATACCAATCGGTATCTTTGTGCCATGCGAAACGCAGAAGCAACAAAAAACACGATTATCAATGAAAGTGCAAACTTGTTTAATACACAGGGTTACAAGGCGACTTCCATTAGTGATATTACTAAAGCCACAGGCTTAACCAAAGGAGCAATTTACAGGCATTTTGAAAACAAAGGCGATTTAGAAAAGCATGCATTGCAACGACTGTCTAAAGTTATGTTTGGTGAGATAGGGACTACCATTAAAGAAGCGAAAGACTTCAGAACTAAAATCGAGGCGATCTTTTCTTTTTTTGAAAATTATATGAATACACCTTTATATGAAGGTGGTTGCCCCGTAATGAATGCTGCTGTAGAAGCAGACGATGCAAACCCGATTTTACGTGAACAAGCCTGCGCTATGTTACAACAATTTAAAGATGCGGTGTCTACGTTAATTAAGAACGGCATTAAGAATAACCAAGTGAAACCTGATACAGATGTAGCTTTTTATAGCACCATATTTATTGCTACACTAGAAGGCGGAATAATGATGAGCCGTTTACAACGAGATAAAAAAGCAATTACACATACCATTGCTCATTTACGAAACATAGTTACTGAAATCTCGATATAAACAGGTGTTGATTTTTCAAATTTAAAAATTCAATGATAAAGTTACTTACCAAATTAACAGGAAAATACTTAAACGCAACAGCCCCTTTATTCCCTAAACTGAATAGAGAACAAGCTTTTAAATTGTTGTGTAAGGTGCAAGCCGTGCCAATTTCAAAAGAGGGATATGACTTTTTTGAAACTGCTGAAACATCATACATTGAAGTGCCTCAAGCTTCTATTGCGGTACACAAATGGGGAAACGGACCTAAGAAAATACTTTTTCTACACGGATGGATGAGTCATTCTAAAAGATGGCAGCCTTATATTAATAAGTTAGATACTTCAGAATATACCATTTACTCATTAGATGCTCCAGCACATGGTCTTTCAAAAGGAAAGACCATGAATATTGAGATGTATCGTCAGGCTACCGAGGCTATAATTCAAAAATTAGGAGGTGTAGACCATTTAGTTTGTCATTCTTTAGGAAGTTTAGTGGGTGCATATACTTTTTTAGCTAACAAAGAAATTCAGGTTAACGACTATATCATTATGGGAGCTCCTGCAGGGATGAATTCCATTTATGGATTTTTTAGAGACGCTCTAAAACTATCAAATAAAACTATTGATAATTTGGGAATAAAAGTAGATTCCGTTTTAAAAGTTCCGGCATCACAACTTACCATGAAACATTTTTTTGATGCGGCTGAAAGATCAATATTTGTGGTTCATGAAGAATCTGATAAAATAACGCCCATTTCAGAAATAAAAAAAGCAATACAAGCTACTAATACACCTATACAAACTTGGTTTACAACCGGTCAAGACCACAATCTTACCGAAACAGAAACAGTTGAAACCATTATAAACCATATAACTGAAAAAAATACTAAACAAAAAGAACTATGTATTTAAAAGAATTTGAAATCCGTTGGGACGATGTAGATGCCAACCGCCACTTACGAAATAGTGCATTTATAGACTATATGAGCCATACTCGAATGAGTTTTTTTAGCGAAAAGGGGTTTGGGCAAAAACATTTAGCCGAAATGAACTTAGGCCCAGTGGCTCTCTACGAACGTATGTATTATTTTAAAGAAGCGTTTCCTGGCAAACCACTACGTGTTTCATTACAATTAAGAGGACTTTCGGAAAAAGGAACTTTTTTTGAGTTTGTACACAATTTCTATGACCATAAGGGAAGAAACTTAGGTCGTTGCGAAATGTTAGGCGCTTGGATTGACCTTAAAGAACGAAAACTGGTTCCGTTACCAAAAGAGTTTTATAGCTTTTTAGATGGTATTGATAAAACTGATGATTTTAGAACAATTACCAAAGAGGATACGCGTAAACACGGGCAGTTTCCGAAGGATTTGGAATAGTGGATATTTATTCCGGAGGTTTCGATACATTCTGCTTCACAGAACACTCAACCACCTTATATTCTTCTTTTTGAATAGAAATTATGAGGTGGTTTAGCTCCATTGCTAATTTTTAGGCAGGTTTTTCGCTAATGCAAAAAATATTAATTACTCTTGGTCATAAAAAAACTGCTCTTTTACAATTTTTCCATTTTTTACTTCGTACACCCCAATTTCGGACATTTGACTGCGTTGGCCACTAGGTTTATGTGTAGTATCCATTTCATGGCGCACGCTAAACCAGTTATCTGCCACAATAGGTTCACTGGTATGACGGCTGTGTACTTCGAAATTTTCTTGCCACCATTCTCCTTTGTTAGCAACTTCATCCATTCCATTAGCAACAGGGTTATCACCAGTAGGTTCAATACTTACAATATTTGGACTATACAATTCTTGATAACAGCGTTCTTCTTGATCGCTATTACACCAATTTACTAGGTTTTCTGCAATTTCTTTTGTGTTCATAATGGTAAGTTTTTTTGTTTACTTAAAGATAGTTAAAAACACACAACATTATCATTCAGTATATTACATAACAGTTAAGCTTGTTGCTTAAAAGTGTAACCTAGTATGTTAGGAAGATTAATCGAAGTTACTTTTTTGTAAACCGTATTTTCTTTTTCTTTGGAATAAGAAGGTGGCTCAAGATTCAATTCAGTTGCTTTTTGGGTGTAGTAATGCTTTTTAATAGGATGAAAAGGCGTTACAGCGTTAAAAATATGCCCAAAAGAATCTTGTTTTATAATTTCCGAAAGGATAGCTATGCAGTCATCTCTATGGATTAAATTAACAGGAGCATTTCCGTGGTTCAGGTTTTTTCTTCCAGCTAAATAACGCACGGGTTGTCGTTTTCCGCCTAATAATCCGCCAAACCGTACGATTGTTGTTTTAAAAACTTCAGAAGAGAAAAATATTTTTTCTACTTCTATTAGTTGTTTGGCAGCGTTGGTTTCAGCTATGGGTTTGTCTTTTTCTGTTACGGTGCCTTGCGTATCACTATAAACTGAAGTACTGCTTACAAGAATCACATTTTTTACTGAAGACTTTTCAATTTCATTTAAAAAATGGGACATTTTAGCGACGTGATTAGCGCCAGTATTTCTTCGTAAACCCGGCGGAATCATAATAACTAAACAATCAATATCTTTTAAAAAAGCTTCCACTTCACCTGAAACGCCATCTTCCGAAATTTCAACAGGATAGGTTTCTATTCCGTTACGTTGCAATGTGCCAGCTTTCTCAATGCTTGTTACCGATCCTTTTATACGATACCCTAAATTTTGTAAGTGTATGGAAAACGGTTTTCCTAGCCATCCAAGGCCAGCAATTGCTATGGTTTTATTCATTTTGTAGGTTGTTTTTTTGCTTAAAAAGTTAAACTGTCTTTTTTCAAAACTGGCAGTTTATCAACGGCAAAAGTACGTTTTATAACAATGGCATCTGTAACCACAAAAGGTTTTGGCATCATATTTTTAGGGCGTTTACTAATGCTGAAATTAGCATTATCCATTAAATCATACGAAAATTCTAAAGCAGTAAATGAAACGGACTTTTTTGATTCAGTTGTAAACGAAACTTCTAGCGAATCATTATTATTCACCCAATACCGAAGTAACAAATCACTTTTTCTGTTTCCGTAAACAAAACCAGTACTATCTTTTAGCGCTTTTTGACCATTAAAGGAAAGAGAATTGAATGAAACATCTGCATCTGCATATAAATTTAATTGATTGATATTTCGTTTTGGGATAATGGTGAATGTAACTTCCTTTCGGTTATTTATAATCGTGTCTTTCTTTAAATTAATTTGAAAAGGAGTTATTGACTTTTCAGGAGCTTTTGCAGCGTAGGTATAGCCTGTATTATATTTGCTGCCAGAAGCACCCAGTATTTCTGACGGTACTCCAATGGGTTTTTCACCTAAATAACCTTTAGTCCAATCGTCCAACATGTTATCGTAGGTAAGCCAATAGGATTCGTCCGCGTCTTTATCTTGATAATAAATTAAACTATTGGGTTTTTGGCGTGTTTCAGAAAAATCACTGGTAAAGTGAGCTTCCATAAAAAACCCAAAGGCAAATAAAAAGCAAAGAATGGAAAGTAGTTTCTTCCAACTATAAAAACCAAATACTGGAAGTAATAAACCAAATAATAAAACGGTAAATACGCAGCTGATCACGACCATTTCGGAACCTAATCCAACTGGGAAAAACTGAATAAGCGGTGAAAAGAAAAACAAAGCTGGAGCGGCCAATAAAACCATTAAAAGCAAGCTAGGTTTTTCTTGTTTGATAAGTATCCAAAGCGACAACAGCCCAAAGAATACAGGAATTATAAAATACGCTGCTCCTTTTAAAATAACAAAAACAGCCACATTGATAAGAACCCAAAAAATTAGTGGTGCCACATAGACTGAAGCTACTGGTTCCCTATTGGCAAAGCGCCTGTACAGATAAAGGGTAATGGAAAGAGAAAGGAAAACAAAGAACGCTACATAAGCGTGACCATTATATTTAAAACCGTGTTGTACTTCGTTGTATTGCGGGTAGATAGCAAGTAACAATTTCCAACCAAAAAATCCAATTAGTCCACAAGCAACCAAAGAAAGTAAAAAAGGAACAAAGCCTTTAGCGATGCCTTTCCCTGTTATTTTCTCTTTTTTAAATCCATAGAAAATAAGAATGCCAAATAGCACAGTTGCGACTAAAAGTAGTGGCAATATCCATAAAAAGGGAAATGAAATCATTTTTAAAAAAGGAACATTTACATACACATATTCATCGTTCGATTTCAAGTTATTTAAATCGGCATCGGCAAAATAATGTAGCAAAGGCAATAGATAACTCCCTTGATGTTGCAAGGTTTCTATGTCTAAATTTTCAATAGTATCGTTAGCAGTATGATAATCAAAATGATCGTCTATAAACGCAAAAAAGTAACTAGGAATGTCGCCATTTTCCCTAAAAATGGTGGAATCGGTATCGTTTGGCAACATTTTATAGACGCTATACATTAAAGAAGATGCCACTGGGTAGTCTGGGTTTGCTTTTATAAAAGCTTTAACCAATTTTTCATTACCTCCATTTGTTTCTAAAATCATATTACTAGGCCCACCACTACCTCTGGCTTCAAAATTGAGAACGAGCCCTACATCTTTTGCCCACGGATGCTCATTTACAAATAACTTTGCGCCATCTAGGCCAATTTCTTCAGCATCGGTAAATACAACGATGATATCATTTTTAGGCTTTTTACCGCTCGCTTGGTACGCACGAAGGCTTTCTAAAATGGTGACAATACCACTTCCGGCATCGCTCGCACCTGGAGAAGGTACTAAGGCGCTATCATAATGCGAAAGTAACACAAGACCTTTCCCATCTCCAGTCCCTTCCATTCGAGCCACAATATTAATGGGACGATTCATGGTTCTACTTTGGGTGGTAAAAACAAATCCTTCTTGTGTTTGGGTTTGCAACCCTAGCTTCTCTAATTCACTAACTAAATACTTTCTAACGGTTGCGTGTTCTTGAGAACCATGGTAGTGCGGCTTTTTAGCAATGTGCTGTAATTGCTCAAGGGCACGTTCGGTTGAAAACTCGGTTTTTGCAATACTCTTAGGAGTGCCTTCTCTTGGCATTAAGCTATAAAAAGAATAATAGATTAATCCTAGTACGATTAGTAGGGAAAGAACAGCAGATACTCGTTTCATGGGTTGGCTTTTTAACGTTCTAAAAGTACGATATTTAATGAGATTGTTCCTTTTCAGAAATAAATAGTAAACAGCCTATTATAAAAATGACTATATTTAAAGGAGATAAAAAGCTAAGAATATGGGAATTAAAAATTATATAGGAAAACGAGCAAAACCAAAAAAGGGCTCTTCAGAAAACATTAAAGTTTCAGATTATATGAGCAGAAATTTAATAACATTTAAACCCGAACAAACTGTTTTGGAAGTAATGAACACGCTCATTAAAAAGAAAATTTCCGGTGGGCCGGTTGTAAATGATAATTACGAGTTAGTTGGAATAATTAGTGAAGGTGATTGTATTAAAGAGATTAGTAACAGTCGCTATCACAACCTGCCAATGGAAGAAATTAAAGTAGAAGACCACATGATTAAAGAAGTGGAAACTATTGATGGAGAGATGAACCTATTTGATGCCGTTGAGAAATTTTTAAGAGATAAACGGCGACGTTTTCCCATATGTGAACATGGGAAATTGGTTGGACAGATAAGCCAAAAAGATGTGTTAAAAGCGGCGTTGGAATTAAAAGGAAATAGCTGGAAATAGTTACATGGTTAATTCTGTTTTGACTAACAAATACCAATCATCCTCAAGTGGTAAATAGCCTTGATCGTAGACGTACAAATAGACACTTCCCACTTTGGTAACGTATTGTCCAGTAAAAAATTGAAAATTAAAACCGTGCTTTTGTAGGGTTTGTTTTTTAACCTTGGTTTTGTCTTTTGTGTTTAGCTTTTCTAGAATGCGATAGTTTTTACGCAACCGGTTGTTAATGTTGCGCACTAAATTTTTGTTGTCTTTATTTAAAGCATTGTTATGGGAATTGCGGCATGCATCGCTACAAAACTTTTTGTCTGCTCGACCAATTATTTTATCGCCACATTCGGGACAAGCTCTTTCCATATTTATTTATAATCTATATGCCCCCAGTTTTTACCAGATTTTATTCGGTACAATTGCATTTCTGAAATTCCAAATTGCTTAGCAATTAATCGTAATCGCGTTCTACGATTGGGGTCGAATATCTTCTTCTTTAATAATCTAACCTTCTCGGGCGTAAGTTTAGCATACTTTGGCTTTAATAAAGCTTCTTTTTTTGCTTTTATCACCGCTGGGCTATTTTTATTATGCTCTGTAAGTTCCTTACGGTTGGCAAATTTTAAGTTGTCTACGTGATTGTTTGCTTTATTAAAGTCTTTATGAATCACTAAATTTTTACCTTCGGTTTCTTCTAAAAACAATTGAGCAACGGCTCGATGCATGTAAATCAAACTGGTTTTCCCATTCTTTTTTAAGGTTGAGAAAACTTCATAACCATTTAAAGTATAGGTTTTTAGGAATTCACCATCAGGATTATTTTTATAATGTTTTACTCTTCCGTAGTTAGAAATATCAATACTATCACTTCTACGCCATGAGGGATCGGAAAATTTCTTCCAAACCTCTCCTTTTAAATTTGGTATCATTTTAGGGGGAGTTTATATCAAATATAGTAAAAATAACTTTTTAGGATAGAAATTTATTGATTTTCAAGGGTTTTATCCTGTTTTGTGGGTAGATTAAACCGGTAAATAGCTTCAATTTTAGCAAAAAAACCACCTTTCATTTCTGGGTTTAATTGCGTGCGGTCGTCACCAAAACTAAAGGCTGAAAGTCCTAAATCGATAGTTTCACCATCTGTATAAACCTCATAGTTATTGCTGGAATAGCCTAGTTTTGTTCGTAGTAAGACACTTTTGTCTAGAAAATTAAACTGCCAGTAAGCGGCAAATTCCAATGAGCTTAAATCAACGTACGTATCGGGCTGATTTTCTTTTTTTATATTGAAACTTCTCCCAATACCAAAATAATCCATTCCAATAGTGGTTTTTCCCAAGTCATAGCTTACATCTGCTGAAATGGGCAGTGATATATCCATTTCAAACTTTTTATTAGGACTTAAATAATACCAACCAATAATTGGTGTAGTAAAAAAACCGAAAGCTTCTTGGGAACCATAGACTCCAAAACGGTAAATTAAATTTTCTTTTTTCTGAAGTTTCAGCAAAGCAAAGCCTCCTAAATAGAAATCATCGCTGGAAATATCATTGTAGTCTGAAGCAATTTTAGGCAATAAAACTATTGTCGAACTCCATCTTTCAGAATACGTAGAAGCCAAACCTAATTTTATATTTGTACTGTATAAACTAGTGCGTTCAGCTTCAGGAAAAAGTTGCAAATTGTTTGTGCTAAAATCGGCTCCAGTGATAAAAGCGTGGTTGTCATTGAGAACGACAGGAAAGGTAAGGCCAACCTCAAAAGATCGAATACTCGTACTGCTGTTGGTTCCTTCAAAATCGTTATTAAATGTTTCGCCGTAACCTATTCTAAAAATATCAACATAGTCTTGTGCAAAAGTCAACATTGGGACAAGAAGTAATAGCAAAAGTAATTTTTTCAAAAGCGGGTGGTTTTTTAGTAAATATAGAAAAATATGAAAGAAACTTCTTTAAAGGAATAAAAATCACATTAGCAATGTGTTATTTGAAGGTTCCCAAGATAGACTTTTTCAGTAAAATTTCTTACTTTCGCAACCTTATTGAAATGCAACTTGTTATGAGCAAAAAGTTTAAAGAATACAAGGGATTAGACCTTCCTAAGACAGCGACAGAAATACTTGATTTTTGGAATGAAAACAACATTTTCGAAAAGAGTATTTCCATTCGTGAAGGTAATGAGCCGTTTGTGTTTTTTGAAGGGCCTCCATCTGCAAATGGAATGCCAGGTATTCACCACGTGATGGCACGTTCTATTAAAGATATTTTTTGTCGCTACAAAACCCAAAAAGGGTTTAAAGTGGATAGAAAAGCGGGTTGGGATACCCACGGACTTCCTATTGAATTAGGGGTTGAAAAAGAATTAGGCATTACCAAAGAAGATATAGGGAAGAAAATTTCTGTTGAGGCTTACAACGATGCTTGTAAAAAAGCCGTTATGCGGTATACCGATGCATGGAACAAAGTAACCGAAGGCTATGGCTATTGGGTAGATATGGACGATCCATACATAACCTACAAGCCAAAATACATGGAAACGGTTTGGTGGTTGCTGAAAGAAATATACAACAAAGGCCTTATGTACAAAGGCTACACCATACAACCGTACTCGCCAAAAGCGGGAACGGGTTTAAGTTCGCACGAATTGAACCAACCAGGAACTTATCAAGATGTTACCGATACGACTGTAGTGGCTCAATTTAAAGCCGTTGCAGATACATTGCCAGATTTTTTAGCTGAAGAAAGTAACAACATCTTCCTTTTAGCTTGGACAACCACACCTTGGACATTGCCAAGTAACACGGCGCTTACCGTAGGAAAGAAGATTGACTACGTATTAGTAAAAACCTACAACCAATACACATTTGAGCCTATTTACGTAGTACTTGCTAAAAACTTAGTAGGGAAACAATTTGGCGGGAAATATGAAGAAAAACCAAATGAAGAAGTCCTTGACAGTTATAAACAAGGCGATAAAAAGATACCGTATTTCATTGTAAAAGAATTTAAGGGGAAAGACCTGTTAGATATTCGATACGAGCAGTTATTGGATTACGCAAAACCTTACGAAAACCCTGAGAATGCATTCCGTGTGATTGCGGGTGATTTTGTGACAACCGAAGATGGTACTGGTATTGTACATACCGCGCCAACCTTTGGTGCAGACGATGCCAAAGTTGCTAAAGAAGCCTCGCCGGAAGTTCCGCCGTTATTGGTTAAAAATGAAAATGGCGATTTAGTTCCATTAGTAGATTTACAAGGGAAATTCCGTCCAGAAATGGGCGAATTAGCTGGCAAATACGTAAAAAACGAATATTACGACGATGGCGAAGCACCTGAAAAATCAGTCGATGTTGAATTAGTCATCAAATTGAAAACTGAAAACAGAGCTTTTCACGTTGAAAAATATGTACACAGTTACCCAAATTGCTGGCGTACCGATAAGCCTATTTTATACTATCCATTAGATTCTTGGTTTATAAAAGTGACCGATTTTAAAGATCGTATGCACGATTTAAATAAAACCATCAACTGGAAACCAAAAGCAACTGGAGAAGGTCGTTTTGGGAACTGGTTGGCGAATGCAAACGACTGGAACTTGTCTCGTTCGCGTTATTGGGGAATTCCGTTACCGCTTTGGAGAAGTGAAGATGGCAAGGAAGAAAAATGCATTGGCAGCATAGAAGAGCTGAAAATCGAAATGGAAAAAGCTGTTGCAGCTGGCGTTATGGATAAAGCAATTTATGAAGACTTTACCCCCGGCGATTTTTCAGAAGAAAACTACGATACGGTAGATTTACATAAAAACATTGTTGACGGAATTACACTTGTTTCAGAAAGTGGAAAACCAATGAAGCGCGAAGCCGATCTAATCGATGTGTGGTTTGATAGCGGAAGTATGCCATATGCACAATGGCATTACCCTTTCGAAAACAAAGACAAAGTAGAGCAAACGTGGCGCAAAGCCGATTTTATTGCTGAAGGTGTGGATCAAACTCGTGGTTGGTTCTATACCTTGCACGCGATTGCTACGATGATTTTTGATGATGTTGCTTATAAAAATGTAGTGAGTAATGGTCTGGTGCTGGATAAAAATGGACAGAAAATGTCCAAACGGTTGGGCAATGCTGTAGATCCGTTTGAAACACTTAATACCTACGGTCCCGATGCTACACGTTGGTACATGATTAGCAATGCGAATCCTTGGGATAACTTGAAATTTGACTTGGATGGTATTTCGGAAGTGCGTAATAAGTTCTTCGGAACACTTTACAATACCTATAGTTTTTTCAGTTTATATGCCAATTTGGACAACTTTACCTATGCTGAAGCAGATGTACTGTTAGAAAAACGCCCTGAAATAGACCGATGGATTCTTTCAGAATTACATACCCTTGTTGAAAAAGTAGATGCTTTTTATAGCGATTATGAGCCTACAAAAGCAACGCGTGCGATTTCAGAGTTTGTGCAAGAAAACTTAAGTAACTGGTTTGTGCGATTAAGCAGAAGACGCTATTGGAAAGGAAGCTATAACGACGATAAAATTTCGGCTTATCAAACACTGTATACATGTTTAGAAACCGTAGCAAAATTAGGCGCGCCGGTGGCTCCATTCTTTATGGATCGTTTGTATAAAGATTTAACCGAAGGAGTTGAAAAAGAAGGAAAAGAGTCGGTTCACGTAAGTGATTTCCCAAAAGCAGATAGTTCGTTTATAGATAAAACGTTAGAACGTAAAATGCAGCGGGCACAAACAATCTCATCGCTTGTTTTATCTTTACGTCAACGTGAAAAAATAAAAGTGCGTCAACCACTACAGAAAATAATGATTCCAGTTTTAGATGAAACCGTTAAAACTGAAATTGAAGCAGTGGAAGATTTGATAAAATCTGAAGTAAACGTAAAAGAGATTAAACTAATTGATGAGGCTTCAGGGTTACTTGTAAAACAAATAAAACCTGACTTTAAAAAATTAGGGCCTCGTTTTGGTAAAGACATGAAATTAGTAGCGCAAACAATTACAGGATTTGGTCAAGAAGAGATAGCGGTACTTGAAAAAGAAGGTGAAATTTCAGTAGAAATTAACGAAAAAAATACTACATTGAGCCTTGATGACGTTATAATAAGTTCTCAAGATATTGAAGGTTGGCTAGTTGCAAATACTAACGGAATTACCGTAGCCCTCGATGTAACTATTACACCTTCTCTTAAAAATGAAGGAATCGCGAGAGAATTGGTAAACCGAATTCAAAACCTACGAAAAGATTCAGGGTTTGAAGTAACTGATCGAGTAGAAGTAACTATTAAAGATGATGAAAAGCTTAAACCGGCAGTAGAAGAAAATCTTGAATATATTAAAGAAGAAACATTAACCGAAATTTTGCAATTTGATAATGAAGTGAGCAATGGTACAGAAATTGCTTTTGATGATATTGCAACCTTAATGGAAATAAAAAAACACTAGATATGGCAAATGACGTAAAAACCCGATACAGCGATAAAGAGCTGGAAGAATTTAAAGTATTGATTCAGGGAAAAATAGAAAAGGCGAAAGAACAATTAGAATTAATTAAAAGTTCTTATAAAAACGATAGTACTAACGGTACTGACGATACCTCACCAACGTTTAAGGCGTTTGATGAAGGTAGTAAAGTAATGAGCAAAGAAGCAAACTCACAATTAGCTATTCGTCAAGAAAAGTTTATTCGCGACCTTAAAAATGCATTAATTAGAATTGAAAATAAAAGCTACGGCGTATGCCGTGTAACTGGAAAATTAATTAATCCAGAGCGTTTAAAATTAGTGCCACATGCAACTTTAAGTATTGAAGCTAAAAACATGCAAAAGTAAATACAGCTTGTATAGCTCGATCACATAGAGCGAGTACATTCTAAAAAGAATATTAGAATGCAGTATTTTTTGATTTACTTAAATATCGCACTTTAAATAATTAAGTGCTTTAAAAAATACGCCCCAAATTCTGGGGCTTTTTTATGCTAAAATTTATTATAATATTAGTAGGTGTCTTTTTGTTGACAACTGAAGCTATGGCTCAAAAGGTACTTCGGAAAGAGTTTAGTGCGTTAGGTTTTGAAACTTTAATTATTGAGTCTGATGATGTATTTACCATAGACATTTCAGCAGAAAAGACAGATAAAATCAAAATTCGTACTCATATTGAAGGCGAAAACTACGAAAGTGTAGTTGTAAATACTTCTGAAGCTCATAAAACCTTGACACTTTCAACTGGATATTCCCCATTTTTTAAAAAGGAGAATGATAAACTAGCTGCTCATAAAATTATTGCGATTGATATGATTGTAACTATTCCTGAAAGTATGCAGGTAGAAATACGGTCAAAAATCGCTTCGGTAACTGGAAAAGGAGCCTATGATAACTTTTTTGTGGCCTTAGAAAACGGAACGTGCTTGCTAAACAATTTTAAAGGAAATGCTACTCTGTATACCAAAGAGGGAGCTATTACCGTTTATGCAAAACCGGTCGTTACAGGGCAAGCTGTTTCTAAAAAAGGAACTACTTTAAATCAACTACCTAAAACAGGAAAATATAAAATTAATGCCGAAAGTATAACAGGCTCAATCACACTGCTGCAAACCGAATAATATTGTTATTTTTGCAGCTGTTAAAATAACTTATGTCACTAAAGAAGGCTTCCTTTATTATAATTTTGGTTCTGTTAATCGACCAAATTTCAAAAGTATATATTAAAACTAACTTTATTTTAGGTGAAGAAATCCCTGTTTTTGATTGGTTTAGCATTCTTTTTGTAGAAAACGAAGGGATGGCTTGGGGTGCGAAAATACCTGGAGAGTACGGAAAATTATTTCTTACACTATTCCGCTTAGTTGCTATCGTAGGGATTGGGTATTGGCTGTGGGATTCGGTTCGTAAGCGTGCATCTCGCGTATTAGTGGTTTCGATTGCTCTTATTTTTGCAGGTGCTTTCGGAAATATCGTAGATTCTGTTTTCTACGGAATCATCTTTGACGATAGCCACAATCAACTTGCTAGTTTTATGCCAGCAGACGGCGGTTATGGTACACTGTTCCACGGGAAAGTGGTGGATATGCTTTATTTTCCACTTTGGAAAGGGTATCTACCAGATTGGTTACCTTTTTGGGGTGGTAATTACTTTACGTTCTTTGAGCCCGTATTTAATGTTGCCGACACCTCTATAAGTGTGGGAGTAATATTGTTATTACTTTTCCATAAAAAAGCGTTTCCAGATAAAGAAGAAGAATAAGAAGAATCTCTCTTTTACAAAGTAGTAGGCGCTAAACAGCTAAACGGCTCAATTGGTATATTTCTCAGTATCCAAAAAGCAACTACAATTCCAAAATAGACATAAATAAACGTATTGTTGTAAAAAAACGAAACTCGGTATTTGGTTTGGTTCACAAAATTATACAACGTTATTCCTACACTATAAATAAGAATGGGTAAAGAAAGCACCAATAACGGATTGTACCTAAAAGCTCCAAATATATTGAAATGTACCAATTGGTGTAAGGCGCGTTGCGAACCACAACCAGGGCAATGTAGCCCAGTTATAAAGTGAAAAGGACAGGGTATAAAAAATGAACTTTCATTAGGATTGTATTGAAAAAATACAATTATAGCAATCCCAATGAAAGTTATAATGGTAAGAAATTTACCTGTTTTTTTAATATCCACCACCTGACATAAGGCCACCGGCAACACCTATAGCCATCAATATAATGTATAATACAAGAAAAGCTCCTGTTATAACTGCACCCCAGATAGCCCATTTTTTCGCTTCGTCAGCAGATTTTTGAGCTCCAGCGTAGTCGCCTTGTTCATATAATTCGTTTACTTTAGTTGATTTAATGATTGATACAATCCCCAATGGCAAACAGCAAAGCACTGTGCATAAAATAGCCCATACTAGGTGGTTGTCGGGTTTTTGAGGTCGGTTTGTTACTTCTTGTTGTTCCATAAAGTTAATTTAGTTTTTAAGAAACTCAAATATAGATAGTTTTTTAAAAACAAATTACTTTTTCGGGTGTAATACAGTAATGCAAGGGAATATCTGTTTCTTCAACAGCGATGCTTTTTTCAGGAGGAAAGAAAGATAGCCCAACAAATAGTGCGTCAGGTTTACAGTTGGCTAAAAAGCGATCGTAAAAGCCCTTTCCGTAGCCAATTCTATTTCCTTTTTCATCATACGCTAAAAGTGGAACGAAAATAACATCTAGTTTTTCTGCAGGAATTTCAATACCATCAACTGGCTCAGGAATACCGTGTTTTGAAATTTTAATTACCGTATTTTCTTGTAACAAATAGTGCTTTAATTTGCCTGTTTTAAATTCAGATTTTGAAACGACGATACTTTTATCTTTCCCTTGTAGAATATGCATTATATATTCTGTATTCACTTCCTTATACGATTGAATAGGAAGAAAGATATGATAATAGGTTTCTTCCCAAATAGGAAGTTTCAATGCTTGATTAGCGATTTGAAGGCTATGTTCTTCTATGGCTGAAGATGAAAGCTGTTCCCTTCGGTTCTTATAGGCTGTTCTAAGTTGTACTTTGTCCATTAGTAGTCTTCTTCCTCTTTTTCTGAAATAGGCGAATTTTCTGTTGAAATATGAAAAATAGCATCCCCTTGATAGATAATAGGCGATTGATTTACGTTGATAATGTAGCCATCATTAGGCGAAAGCACTTTAAATCGCATCGTTCCGTAAGGATCAGTAATAGTAGCCAGAAATTCGCCTTTTACCACGTGCTTGTGACATGGAACCTTAATGTGCAACAAGCCACTTTTTTGAGCACGTAACCATTTGCTTTTTTCAATTAAGACACTTTTTGTTTTTGCTTTTGGTACTTCAAAAGTATCTTGAAGCATATCCAGATGCTTTAAAACCCGAGCAATACCGTCAACACCGTGTTTGGCAATATGTTTGTCGCTTTCCAAAGATTTTCCGCCTTCAAATAATAAGGTCGGGATATTCATACTGTCACAGGTTTCTCGATATGATTTTTTCAACAAGCTTGAATACACTATAAACGGTGGATTGAATACTTGAGCTAAACTCAACAATTTTTCATCATTAGGTTTAATACGAATCTGTGCCGCATTAAACCGACTTGCGCCACCGGTATGAAAATCTAAACAATAATCTGCGTGGGGAACAATTTCCTTACTAAAATGATAGGCAACCCTACTGGCTAAAGAACCGTGCTTAGTTCCCGGAAACTTACGGTTTAAATCTTTACCATCTGGAAATTCTCGTTGGGCGTTTAAAAATCCGAATACGTTTAAAATAGGAATGCAAATTACAGTACCGCGTTTGGGGCGGTTCATTTTTTTGGCAATTAGTTGTCGTACCACCTCAACACCGTTTACTTCATCACCATGAATACCAGCAGTTATCAAAATAGTTGGTCCAGGTTCTATAGCACGTTCCACGATAATAGGAATTTCAACCTTGGTTCCAGTATATAGTTTAGCGATACTGAAATTAAGTTTTTTACTTTCGCCCGGTGCTATCTTTGTTTTCAGAAGTATTAAATCGGTGTTTTCTTCTGCCATAGTTATACGTTTCGTTCTATATATTTTATAATGGTTGTGGCAATATCTTTTCCAGTTGCAGCTTCAATCCCTTCTAACCCCGGTGACGAATTTACTTCTAGAATTAAAGGGCCTCTATCTGACTGTAACATATCAACCCCTGCAATACCTAAACCCATAGCTTTGGCAGCTTTTAAGGCAGCTATTTCTTCTTCATCACTTAGCGTTATGATAGATGCGTTTCCACCACGGTGTAAGTTTGAACGGAATTCTCCTTCTTTTCCTTGCCGTTTCATAGCGCCAACTACTTGTCCGTCTACAATAAAAGCACGAATATCGGCCCCGCCGGCTTCTTTGATAAATTCTTGAACGATGACACGTGCTTGCAGGTTGTTAAAAGCTTCAATAACCGATTCGGCTGCTTTTCGTGTTTCGGCTAAAATAACCCCGATGCCTTGTGTGCCCTCTAAAAGCTTGATAATTACTGGCGCGCCACCAGCTTGTTCCACGATTTCCTTTACGTTTTTTGAATAATTGGTAAAAATGGTTTTAGGCAATCCCAATCCGGCGCGGGATAGTATTTGTAAACTCCGCAGTTTATCGCGGGAACGTACCAATGCCATCGATTCGGTAGTAGAAAAGACGCGCATCATTTCAAATTGACGAACTACAGCAGTTCCATAAAAGGTTACCGAAGCACCAATACGCGGAATTACCGCATCGGTGTGTGATAATGGCTTGCCTTTGTAATACACCATTGGGTTCTTTTTTTCAATAACAATATCACATTTGGTGTGATTAATAATCTCTACTTCATGCTTTCGTTTTTTAGCAGCTTCTATTAAGCGTTGCGTAGAGTATAACCCTGCATTGGCCGAAAGGATCTTTATATTCATTTCTGTTTTGCTTTAAGTTTGTGTGATAGGTTGGTTTTATTAATATCTACTACAAATTTCTTGGTTAAAAAATTACGTCCCAATAATACGGGAAATTTCATTTCCTTTCGGTCGCTTAAGGTTAAGAAAATAGGATGTTTTTTTCCGAATAATAATATTTCAGTATGTATTCTATAACGGGTTTGCGACTCGCCATTACTACTTTTCACGATTTTAACATCATACTGATCAAAAATAAACTCTTTATTATGATACTGTGGATGTTCTTCATCTAAAAAACGACATTTTAAATAATCGTTTTCTATGGTAACGTCGGTACAATGAATAGACGATGTAAACGCTCCTGTATCAATTTTTACTTCTATATCTTCTAATTCTAATTTTGGAAAATCTGCTTTATCTATTCGGCCTATATTTCTCTTCATATATTTAATTTATGCACGTTGGAACGGCACGCTTTTTATAATTCACTAATTACTTTGCAAGGGTTTCCATATGCTAAAACATTACTAGGAATACTTTTGGTTACAACACTTCCTGCACCAATTGTAACATTATCTCCAATTGTTACCCCGGGAAAAATAACAGAATTTCCTCCAACCCATACATTATCACCAATTTTAACTGGTTTTGATGAGGTTAAATAGCGCGATTGATTTCCATCCTCAATTATTCTGTCTGCTGCTTTCAAAGGATGACTTGCGGTATAAATTTGTACGTAAGGTGCAATAAGTCCATTTTTTCCAATTGTTATTTCGTTATTGTCTATAAACATACAGTTTGTGTTAACAAATGTATTTTCTCCAATTGAAATATTCTCTCCATAATCGCAAAAGAATGGTGTTTCAATCCAGACACGCTTTCCTTTAAAACTAAACAATTCAGTTAAGATGTTTTCACGCTCTTCAGTTAATTCTGAATCAAGGCCGTTATATTCTTTCAATAATTTTCGTGCACTATGATACATTTTTATCAATTCTGGATCTCGAGAATCATAAAAGTCACCATTCAGCATTTTTTCTTTTTCAGTCACAGAAACCTTGTATTTATATTAACAATATACCAAAAACCACTGCCAATCTAACGGCAGGGACTGTTTTTATATTTCCTTTAACCCTTATCGCTTACTTCGTTCTATATAGCCGATAATACTTTTGGAAATATTTTTTTGTGTAGTTTTTTCAATTCCTTCGAGTCCTGGGGTAGAGTTAACTTCTAATACTAAAGGCCCTCTTTCAGATTGTAAAATATCGACCCCGCAAACACCCATTTTTAATGCTTTGGCAGCTTTTAGAGCAACGGCTTCTTCTTCGCTACTTAGTTGCAAGCTTTGCGATGTTCCGCCTCGGTGTAGATTAGATCTAAAATCGCCTGCTTTACATTGTCGTTTCATGGCCGCAATTACAACACCGTCCACTACAATAACACGAATATCCGCTCCTTTCGATTCTTTAATGAATTCTTGTAGTACAAATTTTTGTTTGGCAGCTTGAAGTGTTTCAATAATAGGCATGGCTTCTTTACCATTTTTGGCTAATATTACACCTTGCCCATGGGTGCCTTCTAATAATTTAATGATAATTGGGTTGTCCTCAAACGTGGCTACTTGTTCGGTTGCTAAATAATGATTTACGAACACTGTATGCGGAACGGCTACTCCTGCTTTTGAAAGTATTTGAAACGAAGTCCATTTATCGCGAGAATCTAATATGGCTTGCGCCGAAACAATACTGAACACATCCATTGCTTCAAAATGTCGCACTAAGGAAGAGCCATAATACGTGTTGGAAGCTCCAACACGTGGAATAACAGCGTGTAAGTCGTCCACTTGCTCTTCGTGATAATACAGCACAGGCTTTCCTTCTTGAATACTCAGCCTACAGTAGGTGGGATCTAACACTTCCATAGCATGGTTGCGTTTTTCACCTGCTTTTAAGAGACTTTGTGTTGAGTATAAATGATATCCTCTAGATAAAATAGCTATGTTCACAACGGGTTCAATTAAGGTCGCAAGATATAAATTGTCTGCCTCTTTTCAGAAAAATAAAGCCTTACAATGCGTTATTGATAATATCTTCGACTACCTCAGGGTTAAGCAGTGTACTTGTATCTCCTAAGCTATCGGTTTCATTAGAAGCTATTTTCCGAAGAATACGGCGCATAATTTTTCCGCTTCGGGTTTTGGGCAAACCGTCTGTAAATTGAATTTTATCCAACTTCGCAATCGGCCCAATACGATCGGTGATTAATTGATTTATCTCTTTCCGAAGGTTATCTTGGTTTCTACTTTCTCCGGCTTCTTTCAGTGTAATATATCCGTAGAGGGCATTTCCTTTTACATCGTGCGGAAATCCAACAATTGCACTTTCAGCCACGGCTGGATGCTCGTTGATCGCATCTTCAATTGGCGCAGTGCCTAAGTTGTGTCCTGAAACAATCACCACATCGTCCACACGGCCCGTAATACGATAATAGCCTACGCTATCGCGCAAGGCGCCATCGCCTGTAAAATACATATTCTCAAAACTCGAAAAGTAGGTGTCTTTATACCGCTGGTGGTTACCCCAAATGGTTCGCGCCATCGAAGGCCACGGAAATTTCATACACAACCTACCATCTACTTGGTTGCCTTTTAATTCGTTTCCGTCAGCATCCATAAGCGCCGGCTGTATGCCTGGTAACGGCAAGGTAGCAAAGGTTGGAATTGTGGGCGTCACATACGGAATGGCGGCAATCATAATGCTTCCAGTTTCGGTCTGCCACCACGTATCGGTAATCGGACTTTTTTTATGACCAATATTTTCATCATACCAGTGCCAAGCTTCTTCATTAATAGGTTCCCCAACGGTACCCAGTACTTTCAGCGAGCTGAGGTCATATTTTTCAACAAATTCTATGTTTTGCTTCGCCAATGCTCTAATGGCTGTGGGCGCCGTGTAAAACTGATTCACCTTATGTTTCTCCACAATCTCCCAAAAGCGTCCCCAATCTGGGTATGAAGGAACGCCTTCAAACATAACCGTGGTAGCCCCATTGGCTAGAGGTCCGTACACGATGTAACTGTGACCAGTAATCCAGCCAATATCTGCCGTACACCAATACACGTCGTTTTCACGGTATTGAAACACATTTTTAAAAGTAAACGCACTGCCTATCATATAGCCGGCAGTGGTATGTACCATTCCTTTGGGCTTGCCAGTAGAGCCGGAGGTGTATAAAATAAAAAGCGGATCTTCCGCATCCATAATCTCAGGTTCGCAGGTGGTTTCGGCTTTATCTAATAGCGGTTGTAGCCATTCGTCACGGTCTTCTTTCATGGTAATGTCCGATTCTATTCGCTTTGCTACCAAGACGGTCTTTACGCCCTCGCAAGACTCCAACGCTTTGTCTACAATTCCTTTTAAATCGATTGTTTTTCTTCCTCGGAAAGAACCATCTGCTGTAATCACTATTTTACAATCGGAATCATTAATCCGCGTGGCCAGGGCATTTGAAGAAAACCCTGCAAACACCACGGAATGTATGGCTCCAATTCGCGCACACGCTAATACGGATATGGCCAATTCCGGAATCATAGGTACATAAATGCACACCCGATCGCCTTTTTTAACGCCTTTGTCTTTTAATACGTTGGCAAATTGACAAACTCTATCGTGTAATTGCTGGTAGGTAATGTGTTCTGCTTTTTCTGAAGGGTCATTCGGTTCAAACAAAATAGCCGTTTTATCACCCCGAATTCGCAAGTGACGGTCAATGCAGTTTTCGGTAATATTTAGTTTGGCACCTTTAAACCAAGTGATTTCCGGTTTGCTGAAATCCCACGACAGCACTTCATCCCACTTTTTTCGCCACATAAAATGCTCCTCGGCAATCTCATCCCAAAACGTTTCGGGGTAACGAACCGATTTGCGATAGACGGTAAAATATTCTTCTAAACTTTTTATATGGTAATTACTCATGAGTAGGAGTTTAAGGTGAAATAAAACACTTGGTTACCAAATTTAGCAAATGTTTAGGGAAGAAGGAAGGGAATAAAGGATGCTAATACGATATTTAACGAATGGTGTGAAATTTTAAGAGGATTGTGTTAATGTGCTTAATGATTATAGAACTGAAACTAAATGGTTGAATGTATTTGACGGCAATTGACGGCGTTTGCATACTATTGCTTATTCCTTAGTATAAATGTACGGCATTGCCTACCGATGCATTTATTTGCATACGATTGACTTTACTTGATGCATAAACCCAAATTTTAGGGGGTTTTGTTCGGGCTTCCTTCGGGGATCCTTCGGGAACGGATTGAATGTATATTCCAAAAATGGACTTTTTGTGAAAAAAGGGCGAATGAGGGTGGGAGGAAGAGGAAAGGTTAGAAAGGAATTTGAAAATGAAGAGACTAATAAATAGTTTTTTATTTAGCAAAATCATTAATATTTACCTTTAAGTCACTATTTTCAAAATTAGAAGTTGCCCAAGCAAATTCCCTATCAGAATCGTTCTCTAAAAAATATAAAATAAATACTCTTTTTACATTTCTAAATAAATCATTTCGGAGAAGATGAGCAACCCATTCTAAAGAATTTCTATCGACTTTTGAGGCAAGTTCAATTTCTATAACAGCTTTAATTGCTCGATAGTACTCTTTTCTCAAAACTCTAAATCGTACAGATTTTTCTTTAGTTATTTCTGATGGAATTTCTCTTAAATAAGTATGGTATTCTCGAGTTAAATCATTTATCTTAATTGCGTCAAAGTAATATGAATTTGGTTTTTGAATTATTTGGTAAAATTGGATATTTCTTCCTTTCAATTTTTCCATCATTAAAATCTTTTCTGATTCTGCCATATTCAAACCAAAATAAATAGACTTTAAGCAATTAGGGTAATAAGGGTGTTCACCATAAAACCCTGTAACAATCCTATATTCCTGCTCGTAACCCCATCTTTTTGATTTATAGCCCGCTATTTTTTTAATTACTTGATTATTCTTTGTTTTATTAATATCTTGAATCCTATATTCTGGTGGTTTTTTAGTGTAAATAACTGGAAATGAAAAAACCTCAAAGGATTTATAGGTATTAGTTAATTCTTCTAATTCATATTCAATGCAAAAACCTTTATGGCTATCTGAATAATGAGCCCAAAGCAACTCATCTTTATAAGTTTTAGAGAGTGAATATACTCCAATAGCTTTTTTTCTTACTTCAAATAAGTTGTGAAAGGCTCTTTCTACTTCTAAAAATTGTTTTGACTTTTCTTTTCCAAAAAACTGTGCAATAGATTTTGATTGTCTCTTAAATGGGTCAATATTTATTAATGTTTCACAAGGGTCATTTAATTCATCAAATTTTGGCGCCCAATAGAAATTCTTTTCTATAGCTTTTAAGTCGCGTTTAAAATTTCCCCCTCTGTATTTATAAACTAACACTTTTAATATTTTAGCAATTATCAATCTTATTATTAAGTATACGCTCTAATATTTAGCAAATCTAACACAATTTCTAATTATTTTTTTAATCTAATAATCTAGTTTTCAACGCACTTGTCAACAAGAAAACAAACACTTACAAACGTTTACAAGCAACTATAAACGAAAGTAAATACGTACCAACCGAGTATAACTTCCGGCCCGTTCTATGTTTGTACCGTTGGATAATTAGTTCAACAATAATCTTAACTGTTAATCCTTAAAAATTAAAATTATGAACGCACTAAGAAACAAAGTACAGTTGATTGGAAGATTGGGACAAGACCCAGAAATCGTAACTTTTGCCGACGGTAATAAAATGGCAAAATTCTCAATGGCTACCGATGATAGCTACAAAGACAAAAACGGAGAAAAAGTAGAGCGCGCCTACTGGCACAACGTAGTCGTACGAGGGGGGCTAGTAAAAGTGGTTGAAGAATACGTAACCAAAGGTCAAGAAATCGCCATAGAAGGCAAACTCACCAACCGCGCTTGGGATGATAAAGACGGTAACAAACGCTACATAACCGAGGTGTTGTGTAATGAGTTGTTGATGTTGAGTAAGTGACTTCGGCTCCGCTCAGCCACCTAAAAGGTTCTCTGTTTTTCAACAGGATAGAGACAGTCTAAAAATGACTCCCATTAAAAAATATATTTTTTGATGGGAGTTTAATTATAAAACCATGAGAAAAGGATATACATACATACTCAAATGTGCTGACGATAGTTATTATACTGGAAGCACCATTGATTTGTTGGTTCGCTTTATACAACATCAATCAGGGATGGGTGCAAATCATACAAAAAAACGTTTGCCCGTTACACTTGTTTATTTTGAAGAACACAACCGAATTGACCTTGCTTTTAACCGAGAAAAACAATTACAAGGTTGGAGCAGAAAAAAGAAAGAAGCACTTATAAAAGGCTGGGTTGAAGAATTACATCAATTGGCTAGCTGTAAAAACGAAACTCATTATTTAAATCAAAGATTGAAAGAGCCTTCAACTATTCCGAAGGAATAAAATAAATATAAAAATTTAAGGACGATTTTAGGTGGCTGAGCGGAGCCGAAGCCCCGGGATTACAATTAAATATTCTTTAACTTTGCACCCTATGCCCATTACAAACACAACACCCACCATACAAGACCTTTTAAAAACCCATTTTGGATACGATCAATTTCTTCCTAATCAGGAGAAAATTATCCAAAATGTGCTAAAAGGAAACGACACGCTGGCTATTATGCCAACGGGTGGAGGGAAGTCGTTGTGTTTTCAATTACCGGCTTTGGCACTTCCGGGAACCGCAATTGTTGTGTCACCTTTAATTGCTTTGATGAAAGATCAGGTGGATGCGTTGCGCTCTAATGGAATTTCAGCGGCTTATTTCAATAGCTCGCAACTACAAGAAGAGCAGCAACAAACCCTTTCCGATTTACAAGCAGGGAAACTAAAGCTCTTTTACGTAGCCCCGGAAAGTATCTTTTTGTTAGAAGATACTTTACACCGTATCGATATAAACCTATTCGCTATAGACGAAGCACATTGTATTTCGTCTTGGGGGCATGACTTTCGGCCTGCTTATACCCGATTGGGGAGCTTAAAAGAGCAATTTCCAAAGATCCCTCTAATAGCACTTACCGCAACTGCCGATAGTGCCACACAAGACGATATCGCAAAACAACTGGCAATCCCAAAAGCTAAAAAGGTAATTGCTTCGTTCGATAGACCTAACTTATATTTAGATGTTAGACCTGGGCTGAAGAGGATTCAGCAAATCCTACAATTTCTGAGATCACACAGAGAAGAGAGCGGTATTATTTATTGCCTAAGCCGAAAAAGCACGCAAAACGTAGCTGATAAATTACTCGCTGCTGGGTATGACGCAAAAGCCTATCACGCGGGTTTATCTTCAGAAGAAAGAAGCAACATACAAGAAAGTTTTGTAAATGATAGGACAGCTATTATCGTAGCGACTATTGCCTTTGGGATGGGCATCGATAAGAGCAATGTTCGTTGGGTGATTCATTATAATATGCCTAAAAATATTGAGGGCTATTATCAAGAAATTGGCCGTAGTGGTCGCGACCGATTACCAGCACATACGTTACTGTTTTATAGTTTTGCCGATGTTGTTCAGCTTCGGAAATTTGCCGAAGGAAGCCCTACGGAAGAATATCAACTTGCCAAATTAGAACGCATGCAACAGTTCGCTGAAGCCTTGAGTTGCCGTAGGCGAGCCTTGTTGGGTTATTTTGGCGAGCACTTGCAAGAAGATTGTGGTAACTGTGACATTTGTAAAAATCCGCCAACCTATTTCGATGGTACGTTGTTAGCACAAAAAGTATGTTCGGCGGTGGCTCGTTTGCAAGAACAAGAAGCTTTGGGGATGGTAATCGATGTATTACGAGGCGCCCAAAATGCACAGGTGTTCAACAAAGGGTATCAAAGTGTAAAAACGTATGGCGTAGCGAGTGATGTTTCGTGGCGTGATTTGCAGCAATACGTTATTCAATTAATCAATCAAGGAGTGTTGGAGATTCGGTTTCACGAAAACGGAAGATTGATATTGACGCCGTTGGCAAAGGCGGTATTGTTTGAAAATAGAAAAATATATTTGGCGCGTCCGCTTCAGGAAAAAGAGGAAGAAAAAACAACCGCCAAAAGTGCCGTAAAAACTAGCGGACTCTTTGATAAGCTAAAGAAACTTCGAGGCACTTTAGCAAAAGAAATGGGCGTCCCAGCGTATGTAATTTTTAGCGATGCCAGTTTAAAAGATATGGTGGCAAAAGTTCCACAAACCGAAACTGAATTTGCGACCATAAGCGGTGTAGGGCAAGCAAAGTTGGAAAAGTACGCAACACCTTTTCTAAAAGTCATTATAGAAGAACAGAAAAAGAATCCAAAAAAAGCGATAAAGGCAACTAAAAAGAAAGGATCTAAAAAAACACCCACACACTTGGTGAGCTTGGCATTATTTAATGACGGATTAACGGTTGATGAAATTTCAAAAGAACGAAACCTTACCACCGGAACTATTTATGCACACTTGGAAAAAGCACATATTTCGGGGGAAGAAATTGAGATAGAACGGTTAATCACTTCAGAAGAAATCGAGAAGATAGTTGCTGCAAAAGATTTGATTGAAAGCCCTAAAAGTTTAAAATCATATTTCGAGTATTTTGAAGCTAAAGTGCCGTATTGGAAAATAAAATTGGGATTACATCTTTCAGAATAAGTAATTTTGAATTCGGTGGTTTCGATACATTCCACCAAAGGTGGAACACTCAACCACCTCACATTTTGCAATAAAACTCCAAGTATGAGGTTGCTGAGTGTTCTGCTAAGCAGAATATATCGAAGCGACCGAGCCACTTACACAAAAAACAAATCCTGCGCCAAGCGATACGTATTTGCGTGGGCGTCAATAATCACTTTTATATCGGGTGAATAACCGCCGCCCATACTCACTTGCACGGGGATTTCATGCTTTTTAATGGATTCAAAAACAAAAAGATCGCGTTCTTTACAGCCATCAACTGTGCATTTTAATCGGCCTAATTTGTCGGTTTCTAAAATATCAACGCCACTGAGGTAAAAAATAAAATCGGGTTGTACGTCTTCTATTAAGGAAGGGAGTATCTCTTTCAACTTTGATAAATAAAACGCATCGCCAGATCCATCAGGAATTGGAATGTCCAAATCACTCACTTCTTTTTTAAATGGATAATTACCCGCACCGTGCATGGAAAACGTAAAAACCGAATCGTCGTTTTGAAATATTTCCGCAGTACCATTTCCTTGATGCACATCTAGATCGACAATTAAAATCTTTTTGGCCAATCCCTTGCTTTGTAAATAACGAGCGCCAATACCCTGATCATTAAAAATGCAAAAGCCTTCTCCGTGATCGGTATATGCGTGATGTGTGCCTCCAGCGATGTTCATGGCAATGCCGTGCTCTAAAGCATATTCGCAACCTTGAATGGTTCCTTGTGTGATGATATGTTCTCGTTTTACCAACCCTTCAGAAAGTGGAAATCCTATTTTTCGAGCCGCCCGTTTATCAAGCGTCAAGTTTTTTAAATGTGAAACATATTCAGCTGTGTGTACCGTAAGAATATGTTTATCTAAGGGCATGTTAGGTTCAAAGAAATTAGCTTCATTGCAGGTTCCTTCATATAACAACTGCTGTGGAAGGAGCTCGTATTTCTCCATAGGGAACCGATGCCTTTCTGGCAATGGGTGTTTATAAATAGGATGATATGCTATTTTGAGCATGCAATGCGTCTTCTTTTTGAAGGAAATAATCGATTTTTGAAGTTGATTTCTTTATTGTAGAAGGTAATTCTAATTCCTAACAACAAAATTAAACCACCAATAACCATTTGCAAGTTAATGGTTTCATCTACAAATAACCACGCTAAGATAGATGCTAAAATTCCTTGTCCTAATAAACTCACCGAAACGAGGGTAGCACGCATTCTTTTAGTAGCAAAACTTATCAATAACCAAGCTGCCAACTGGCATATTACCCCTTGAATAAGCAATACAAACCATCCCATATTACTAAATCCAGAAAACGGTTCACCAATTGCGTAACTAATAATGCCTAATGCAATGGCAGAAGCAAGTAAACTAATGCTCATAAAAGAAACCACATTAAATTCATGTAAGATAAACTTACTCACTAACATATAGACTGCATACAGCATCCCCGATAGAATACCGAATATAAATGCAAGATCGAAATTAAGGTTTATAAAAAAGTGAAAACCGACTAAAGTCACCATACCTAAAACAGCAACAACGGTACCAATCCAAAAGTTCTTTTTAGGTTTATTTTTCAGAAAAAAGAAGGCGCCAATTCCTACCCACACAGGTGATAAATTGGTCAACAACGAGGCCTGTGTTGCGGTAGATTCTTGTATGGCAACATTCCAAACAGCTACGTCTAAGCCGAATACCACGCCGCACACAATGCCTAAAAGTAACACCTTAGTCGATGGTATTTTTAATTGTTTTGTAATTAGTGCATAAGGAAGCAGTAAAGCCGAAGCAATTGCCATTCGGTAAAACGCAGAGATAACCCCTGGCGTAAGACTCAATTTTACTAATACGGGAAAAATGGAAATACAAATTATTCCTACTACTAAAGCGATTCTTGCCTTTTTCATAAGCCTAACAGTTAAAAGGATGAAATAATAAAAATGCGAAATTAGCTAATAAAAAAGACTAGCAAATAGAAAAGGCGAAAGAAAACATTTATTTAACACACCTATTTATGAAGTTTCAACTGAATACGTTTTCTATCAACATCTACCTCCAATACTTTTACGATAACTTGTTGGTGTAAATGCACGTGTTCATTAACATCGGACACAAAAGAATCTGCTAAATTTGAAATATGAATGAGGCCACTTTCTTTAATCCCAACATCCACAAAGGCGCCAAAATTAGTCACGTTGTTTACAATTCCTGGTAATAATTGGCCTTCTTGTAAATCGGTTATCGTTTTTATATTTTGATTGAACGTAAACACTTTTGCTTGCTCTCTAATATCAAGACCGGGTTTTTCCAGTTCTTTTGTAATATCCTGAAGCGTGGGTAAGCCGACGGTTTCCGTCTGGTATTTTTCCAATGGAATTTCTTGAAGTAATGTTTTATTCCCTATCAATTCTGAAATACCAACCTTTTTATCTTTTGCCATTTTTGAAACCACAGCATAGCTTTCCGGATGCACAGCTGAGTCGTCTAAAGGATTTGACCCTTCTTTTACGCGAAGGAAACCGGCAGCTTGTTGAAACGCTTTTCCGCCCAGTCTTGAAACATTTTTAATATCGTTTCTAGACGTAAAAGCACCGTTTTCGTCTCGATATTTTACAATGTTTTCAGCTAATTTATCACCAATACCTGAAACGTAACTTAGCAACGAAGTACTAGCGGTATTAATGTTGACACCTACGGCATTTACACAGGTTTCAACGACACGATCTAGTGAGCTTTTAAGCTTACTTTGATCCACATCGTGTTGATATTGCCCCACGCCAATAGATTTGGCATCGATTTTTACCAATTCGGCTAATGGATCTTGTAAACGTCGCCCAATGGAAACAGAGCCCCGTACGGTAACATCGTAATTAGGAAACTCATCGCGAGCAATTTTTGAAGCCGAATAAATAGAAGCACCGGCTTCGCTTACGACAAATACTTGGATGGGACGGTCAAACTGAATATGGCGGATTACTTGTTCGGTTTCTCTAGAAGCGGTTCCATTACCAATAGCAATCGCCTCAATTTTATGGGCGTTTACTAAGGTGCTAATTTTTTTGATGGCTCCTTTAGTATCATTTTTAGGCGGATGCGGATAGATAGTTTCGTTGTGTTCTAATCCACCTTGCGCATCGAGGCATACTATTTTACAACCCGTTCTAAAACCGGGATCGATTGCTAACACTCTCTTTTCACCCAAGGGAGAACCCAATAATAATTGTTTCAGGTTTTTGGCAAATACCTGTATGGCCGTTTCGTCGGCTTTTTCTTTAGCCGCATTTAAAATTTCGTTGGAAAGTGCTGGGAACAACAATCTTTTATAAGCATCTACTACAGCTATTGAAATTTGATCAGCACACGCACCGTTCGATTTTATAATTCGGCTTTCTATTTTGTAAAGCGCTTTTTCATCATCAATTTCAATTTTTAAACGAATAAATCCTTCTTCAGTAGCACGAAGAATGGCCAACAATCGGTGTGAGGGGCAACGACTTAATGCTTCGCTCCATTTAAAATAATCTCTAAATTTCTGTGCCTTCTCGTCGTCTTTTTTAGTTTTCACGACCTTGGTGGTAAGGATTGCGTGTCGTTCTAATTGATTCCGAAGCATATTTCGAATGTCACTTCGTTCGTTAATCCATTCGGAGATAATATGACGAGCACCTTCTAGTGCTTCTTCCACCGAAATTGAACTAGTAGTGTACTGTTCAGCAATCGAATGAATATTAGAAGCATTTTGTGCCATAATAATCTTTGCAAGTGGCTCCAATCCGTTGTTTCGAGCAGTATCGGCTTTGGTTTTGCGTTTTTTCTTATAAGGTAAGTATATATCTTCTAGCGTGGTACTATCGGTAGTTTGTTCTATTTTTTTCTGAAGTTCATCGGTAAGAACTTCTTGTTCTTCCAGCGCTTTTAAAATAGTGGCTTTTCGCTTTTCTAGCGTTTCAAATTCTTCTTTGTACGTAACAATATCACCTACTTGTACTTCATCCAAATTCCCCGTTTGTTCTTTTCGATAGCGGGAGATAAACGGAATGGTACAGTCTTCATTCAATAAAGCAATGGTGTTTTGTATTGCTTTTTCGGGAAGTTGGGTTTTGGAAGTTATATATTTAAGAAGGCTGTTCATTTTAAATTTATTCTGAAAATTTTACAAGCCTATAACTATTCTCTTTCCTATTGTAATGGCCCCAGATAAAGGATCTGTTTAATTTAAAGATAGTTTCGGCGGTCGCTCCTTTTGTGTTTTCAAAAGCAGTTTTTATTCTATCAAAGGGATTTTCAGAAATCGACCCTTCAAGATGGTTAAAATCTTTATCAAACAAACCTGTAATTCTAACAGATTTTGTGTTTTTATATCCGTTGTATGTGGAGTTTAAGTTATTAAAAGAGGCTGTTATAATTCCACCGGCAAGACCTCCTAATGCACCTCCAACAATCATTGCGTTACTTGGTTTTTCTGTGGCACTGCCCATTGTAATTTCATAAATTCCATTTTGTTTATAAATGGATAGACCAATACCTTCATTCGAAATTTTTCGTAGGAATTGATTAGTTTTTTCTAGTTCTCTATACGAATCAAACTCACCTCCTTCTTGTATTATTGGGGTGTTTTTAAATTCTAATTGTTCGTCATCAGTGACAGCGATTTTTTTAATTATTTTTCCTGAAGGTATCTCTGCTATTTGAAATTGAAGCTCATCTGAATTGGAAGCTATTTGAAAAAGCTTATTATCCAACAGAAAGCTATTGCTGTATGCTGACATTTGGAAACCGTCTAATTCCCGTTGCGCTACTTTTTCAACTGTTTGCTTAAAGGAATCTAAATCAAACTTAATAACATAAGTATATTCCTTGAAATGGTCTGAGGTTATGCTTACTAAACTACCTTTTCGGTAAATTTTAAAATCTTTAGAGGTAAGCTCTAATGAATTTGGTGTATTTAATTCAATCTGACTTATTGTAGACCTACTTACAATTTCACTCAGTCTAATGGGTCTGTCATTTCTATCTAAAAGAGCTTGTTCTTCAAATTTAACTTCGTTAACTATGGGTGTAAGCGTATTATTAAACGAGTAAATATTGATTTGTGAACTTCTTTTAGGAACAGATAAAACATGTAGTGTATTGTTGTAATATACTGCGTCTAAATAGGTTTCACCCCGAAGTTTAAAGTCTAATTCCTTAGCTTGACTAATACTTTTTTCAAAATCAAAGATCATTGCTCCATAACTCCTACCATTTAAGGTATTCATAAAAAGAGTTACCTTTTTATCCTCGATAGTATATCCAATTATAGACTTAAATTTTGAAGAAAGGTCTGGGCAGATTACATTTCCCAAGCTATTATAATTTTCATCATAGAGAAAACCATATACTCTATCACTGTCTTCAAGAAAAACAAAGAAATTCCCTGATTTTTCATCTACTATACTAAAGGATTGCTTTATAGTATTGAACTTGTCGTCGCCATTTATCTGTATAACTTCCTCCTGTCCATTCATAAATGCATAAAAGAACATGGACAGAAATAGAAATAATTGTTTCATAAAGTATTAATTTATCGTTGCTCCGTTTTCAACTCCAGCTCCTGTACTGAGCGGAGTCGAAGTGTCTGGGTTTACAAAAGATAACTTCCCTTCAGCAGTTTCGGTCATTAAAATCATCCCTTGGCTTTCTACACCGCGCAATTTTCTGGGAGCCAAATTAACGAGTACTGTTACTTTTTTGCCAACTACATCTTCTGCTTTAAAACTTTCAGCAATTCCGGAAACGATGGTGCGTACATCGATACCTGTATCTACTTTTAATACCAATAACTTTTTGGTTTTTGGCATTTTTTCGGCTTCGATAATGGTGCCCACGCGCATATCTAACTTGGTAAAGTCATCAAACTGAATGGTTTCTTTTTCAGGCTCTACGGTTTTGTTCATAGCTTCATTGGCTTTTTTACTAGCTTCTAATTTGTCGAGTTGTTTTTGTATTTGTTCGTCTTCAATTTTACTGAACAACAAACTTCCTTTTCCTATTTGGTGACCAGGTTTTATAAGTTCAGTTTTTGAGGTAACATCATTCCATCCTTCAACTACAATTGGTGTTTCATTACTTTGCTGGTCACTGAGCGAAGCCGAAGTGAGCATGTTCCTTAGCTTTTCTGAAGTAAACGGCAAAAATGGCTCGCTTAAAATTGATAAAGCAGAAGCGATTTGTAATGCAACATACATCACTGTTTTAGTACGTGCTTCGTCAGTTTTAATTGTTTTCCAAGGTTCTTCGTCTGCTAAATATTTATTTCCTAAACGCGCTACATTCATTAATTCTTGCTGCGCTTCTCTAAAACGATAGCGCTCTATCGAACTAGCAATAACAGCTGGATAGGCTTGTAATTCTTTCAACGTCTGTTTGTCAACTTCAGAAAAATCTGAAGCTTCTGGTACAATTCCGTCGTAATATTTATTGGTTAAAACTACAACTCGGTTTATAAAATTTCCGAAGATGGCGACTAGCTCATTATTGTTTCTAGCTTGAAAATCGGACCACGTAAAGTCGTTGTCTTTGGTTTCTGGGGCATTTGCGGTTAATACATAACGCAATACATCTTGCTGATTCGGAAATTCTTCCAAATATTCGTGCAACCAAACCGCCCAATTTTTACTAGTGGAAATTTTATTGCCTTCCAGATTTAAAAATTCATTCGCCGGAACGTTGTCTGGCAAAATATAATTTCCTTCAGCTTTTAGCATACTCGGGAAAATAATACAGTGAAAAACGATGTTGTCTTTCCCTATAAAATGAAGCAGTTTAGAATCTTCATCTTTCCAATATGGCTCCCAATCTTTTCCTTCACGCTCCGCCCATTCTTTGGTAGCCGAAATATAACCAATAGGTGCATCAAACCAAACGTAGAGTACTTTGCCTTCGCCTCCTTCAACAGGAACGGGAATTCCCCAATCTAGATCGCGGGTTACGGCACGGGCACGTAAACCGTCGTCAATCCAAGATTTGCATTGGCCGTACACATTACTTTTCCAATCTTTTTTATGGTCTTTTAAAATCCATTCTTTTAAAAAGCCTTCGTATTGATCTAAGGGTAAAAACCAGTGACGTGTTTCTTTTAAAACAGGTGTGTTACCCGTAATCGCACTTTTTGGGTTTATTAAATCTGTTGCGTTGTGGGACGTTCCGCAGTTTTCACATTGATCGCCGTAGCTTTCTTCAAAACCACATTTCGGGCAGGTTCCTAGGATAAACCGATCGGCTAGAAATTGATTGGCTTCGGCATCGTACAATTGCTCCGTAACTTCTTCAATGAACTTTCCGTCTTCGTATAATTTTTTGAAAAACGCCGAAGCAGTATCGTGATGCACTTTTGCTGAGGTTCGGGAGTAATTATCGAATGAAATTCCGAAGTCTTCAAACGATTTTTTTATGATTCCGTGGTATTTATCCACTACTTCTTGAGGCGTTATGCCTTCTTTTTTAGCCTTGATGGTAATAGGTACGCCGTGTTCGTCACTTCCGCAGACAAAAGCTACATCTTTATTTTGTAAGCGTTGGTAGCGCGCGTAAATATCTGCTGGCACATACACACCTGCTAAATGCCCGATGTGAACAGGGCCATTGGTGTATGGTAAAGCGGCGGTAATGGTATATCTTTTAGGAGTTGTTTGCATAATTAAATCCTTCGTTTTCTTGATGGAGGTGCAAAATTACGGATAAATGTGTTAATTTGGGTGCTATACTATTTTAGATTACCGCTACTTATGATAACACCCAGTTTTTTAAAACGCGGCGATACCGTTGCCATTGTTTCGACCGCTCGAAAAGTTTCAAAAGAAGAATTAGAACCCAGTTTACAATTATTGGAAGAATGGGGCTTAAAACCGCTATTAGGAAAAACCATTGCAGCCGAACAAAACCAATTTGCCGGAGATGATGCCCTGCGAACATCCGATTTTCAAGCTATGCTAGACAACCCAACTGTAAAAGCCATTTGGTGTGCCCGAGGCGGGTATGGAACAGTGCGAATGGTTGATGGATTGGACTTTTCAGAATTTAAAAAACATCCAAAATGGATTATTGGTTATAGTGATATAACGGTGCTGCATTCACATATTCATAATTTTGGTATCGAAACGATGCACGCTGATATGCCAGCAGATATTGGAAAGAGAACAGTAGAAGCGGCAACTTCCATAAAAAAAATACTGTTTGGTGAACCGTATGAAATTTTATTCCCTTTTGAAGAAAAAGAAGTAACTCGAACCGGAAAAGCAGTGGGACAGTTAGTAGGCGGAAACCTTTCGGTTTTGTATTCTATTTTGGGGAGTGCTTCTTCAGTAAATACAGCAGGTAAAATTCTGTTTATTGAAGATTTGGATGAATACCTGTATCATATTGACCGGATGATGCAAAACCTAAAACGTACTGGGTTTTTAAAAAACATATCCGGATTGGTGGTTGGTGGCATGAGCGATATGAATGACAATACCATTCCTTTCGGAAAAACGGCTGCAGCAATTATTGCCGAAGCTGTTTCAGAATATGAGTATCCGGTATGTTTTAATGCACCTGCAGGTCATATAAAAGACAATCGAGCGTTGATTATGGGACGAAACGTTACGTTGGAAGTAAATGAAGTAGATGCGAAGCTTACTTTTTAAATACTATTTATCAATCTTGTATTTTTTTGAATTAGACCGTATTAATAAATAAGGAATCCCTACAATTAATGCCCCGTAAAAAGCGATGGTTTCAATTTCGGGATTTGCAAACCACGTAGCAGCAAAATAGCCGATTATCATTATAAAAGCCATCCCAAACGTGGCGTTTCTGAACACAGTTGCAATTCCATCAACATCAACCTTGGCTTTCTCCTCTTTTGACATGGTATTATAGCCAGCCATTAAAAAATATAGTTTACCGTATTTAATCAGTATACCGAGGATGATAAAGAAGATTGCTACGGCGATCATTAAATATAACTTTATGTAGTTTTTTTAATCTTGTATTTTTCCTTTTGTAATTTCTAAAAGCTTGATTGTTTCATCAGTTATTTTTATAAAATTATCAACATCTTTATTATTAATTTTTGTAAGTCTACTTTTATTTGCGAAAACCACTTCATTCTCTTCTAATGCTATAAATGCTTTTGATAAATCAAACCCATGTGCTATGTTATTTCTTGTTTCAATTAACTCATTTAAATTATCATTAATTGCTTTTTTAAAAGAAATGTAATTAGTAATGGTTTGAGTTTGTAGTTCAATAGGAGCACTTATTAAGCTCTTTTCAACTTTTTGTTTATAGCGATCCATTTTCAATATCTCAATATATATCAACTTTTTCCTTCCAAAAGTTTTGCTGAAAATAAAAAGGTCTAAAAATTTACTTCGGGTAATTTTATCAATTGATTTTAGGATAAAATAATTATAAATAATTTTATTTAGAAGTTCTTCAATCAATAAACTTGACGATAATATTTTTCCTCTTGTCTCAAATTCCAGTTTTTTATTTTCAGACATCAAGTTTCAGATTTTATTTGTAATTAGAACTAAAAATATAAAAAAATCCCCTTTCCACGTGAAAAGGGGATTTGAAAATTAAAGTGTTTCTTGTAACCACTTAAAGAATTCGTTTTGCCAGACGAGTGCATTTTGTGGGGTCAGTATCCAGTGGTTTTCTTCAGGGAAATAAAGCAATTTGCTTTTTATCCCTAATAGCTGTGCAGCTTGATAGGCGCTTAAGCCTTGCTCAATTGGTACACGATAATCTTTTCCTCCTTGAATGATTAAAATAGGCGTGTCCCAATTTGATACCTTGGTGATCGGGTTAAACTCATTATATACTTTTTGAGTTGTTGCATTGTTTTTATCCCAATACGGTCCGCCAAAATCGTGGTTTACAAAGAATAACTCTTCGGTTGTACCATACATACTTCTAGTATCGAATACACCATCGTGAGCAATAAACGATTTAAATCGGTTGTTGTGGATTCCTGCCAAATAAAATACCGAATATCCACCATAACTTGCGCCAACGGCTCCTAATCGGTCGTTATCAACATACGGTTCTTTCGCGATTTCATCAATAGCTGAAAGGTAATCGTCCATTACTTGTCCGCCCCAATCTTTGCTAATAGCTTCGTTCCATTCCACACCGTGACCTGGCATACCACGACGGTTAGGTGCTACAACAATATATCCTTGCGAAGCCATTAATTGGAAATTCCAACGGTAGGAATAAAACTGTGATAGCGGTGCTTGCGGGCCACCTTGTGCGTATAATAGCGTTGGATATTTTTTGGAAGTGTCAAAATTTGGAGGTAAAATAACCCAAACCAACATTTCTTTGCCGTCGGTAGTGGTTACCATTCGCTTTTCAACTTTTGGTAAGTCGATGCTGTTATATAAGTCTAAGTTGATATTAGTTAACTGCTTAAACGTATTGTCTTTTAAATCGAAACTGAATATTTCGGCAGCATGGTTCATATCAGTTCTGGTAACCAATAGTGTATTGTCTTTTTGTGCAATAATACTCGTTACATCAAACTGGCCTTTCGAAAGTTGTTTTACCACTGGTGCAATTCGTTTTTTGCCTGGATAGTTTACTTTAAAAAGCTGAATGGTCCCATCAATAGCAGCGGTAAAATACACTTCAGTTCCGTCGTTGTTCCACAAGAAACTATTTACCGTACCATCCCATTCCGCCGTAAGGTTTTGCTTTATCCCGTTTTCTAAAACAACGATGTCATTTTTATCGCTTTCGTACCCATCGGCTTTCATTTGCAACCACGTCAAAGCCCCTTTTGATGAAAACGCCGGACTAGTATCGTAGCCTTTGTTGTCTTTAGTAATGTTTTCGGTGGTTTTAGACGCTAAATTGTATTTATAAATATCGGTATTCGTGCTGGTAGCGTACTCTTTGCCTTTTAACTTCTTACTTACATAATAAATGTTTTTGCTGTCTGGCGACCAAATGTAATCCTCGTCACCACCAAACGGACGTTGTGGCGTGTGGTAAGGTTGTTTCGGCATAATATCGGTGCCGGTATTGTCGTCTGCTCCTGCTTCTTTATAGAATAAGTGATTATAGCTACCATCTTGCCATTTGTCCCAATGGCGGATGTCTAAATCGGAAAAAATATAGGCGTTAGATTCTTCCAAATTTTTATACACATCTTTTCCTTCAATGGCTTCAATATGTACTTCTTCATCAAATAATTTATAGGTGCCATCTGGTGAAATGTTTTTGTCCTTTGCATTGACAGCGTCTTCATTAATTTCGACTATAGTACCTCCCGAAACAGGCATTTTAAAGTATTTGGTGTCAAAATCATTTTCTTTAACGTTCGGTGTTTTTACCTTGAAAAAGATCGTTGCTCCGTCTTGGTCTAGTCCCATAACGCTTAGGCGTTTTACTTGCCATAACAGTTCTGGGGTCATTGTTTGCTGCCCAATCATTAAACTACTGCTCAGCATTACACTTAGAATTAGAATTATTTTTTTCATAGCTCTTCTTTTTTATAATAGAATTGGTTTTTTCTGAAATGTTATAGGGTATCATCATACCAACAAAGTTAACAATAACCAACTTTATTTGCTTGGGGTTTCGAAGGTTATTCTTTTCAATTTTAATGGTTATCCTGTGAGGTGTAATCTTAAAAATGGTGTGGCATACCACAACGGACTTGGAAAAGTTGGCGAGGAAGTCGCAATTTTATATTTACTGAAAACCAGTGTCTAAATCCTGTCTTCCAATTATAGCCATAATTTCTACAGTGTTATTATTGATTCTGTAATAAATGCTATCAGAACCACATACACAACGGCGATATCCGGTTTTTATGAAGTCAACCGATTCAAATGAGAAGGGCCGTTGGGCAATGATGTCAAAATACTCAAAAAATGTATCAAAATAATTGTCAGCTTGTACCATTCCAAATTTCTTGACACCGTAGTGATGAATTCTAATTAAGTCTTCTTTAGCTGTATTACTTAATTTGTACTTAGCCATTAAGTAAGGTCTTTGATTTTGCTAATATTTGCTCTTTACTATCATTTGTAAACCCACTATTTTCAGCTTTTTCCAGTTTAGCACGTATCCAATCAATTTGAACTTGTTGCTTTCTTGCTTGTCTTATTAAATCGTTTACCAACTCACTTTTGCTAGCATACTCTTTATTATCAACTTGATCCTTTAACCAGTCGTTATTCGGTTGTGTAAATGAAATACTTTGCCTAGCCATAATGTTTATTTTGGTGTAAATTTACACCAAACATACCTATTATACAAGAACTATATATGTTAGCTGGTACTTTCAGTTTGCTTATTCGATACGTATTTTAATGGAAACGCTTTTCAAATTTAATGGTTATCTTGTGAGGTGTAATCCTGAAATGGTATGGCACACCACAACGAACTTGGAAAAATTGGCGAGCAATTAGCAGCAGATTATCTTCTAAAAAACGGCTACCAAATTTTAGAACGTAATTTCTTCTACGATAAAGCCGAAATAGATATTATCGCTCAAAAAGAAGAAAATACCATCGTAATTATAGAAGTAAAAACCCGTAACAGTGCTTTTTTTGGGGACCCACAGAGTTTTGTCACCAAAGGAAAAATAAAGCTATTGGTAAAAGCTGCCAATGAGTATATGATTGCAAACAACCTTGATAAAGAAGTTCAATTTGATATTATTGCCGTACTGAAAAATAAAACTACTGAACAGATTGAGCATTTTGAAAATGCGTTTTATCATTTTTAAAAAAGAGAATCTTCTACTAGTATTTCTGTAATTTTGAAATAAGGAAATCGACTTATTTAACTTTAGTTTCTACTTATGAATTCTACCAAAAAAGATATTATTCAGGCTATTCAGCAACAAAAAGAAAACCCTAATTTAAAGTATCGTTTAAAAGAACGTACCGAGGAGTTTACCAAACTCTTGTTTTACACCCTTTTTGATTCAGAAACATCGGTTTCAGAAAACCTTGATACGTTAGAAACACTTTTTGAAGAATTAGTAGACATCGCTTGTTGGGAACCCGAAAAACCATGTAAAAAGCTGTGGAAATCCTACTTGCAGAAACTTCCAGAAATTTTAGAGAAATTAAATAAAGACGCCAAAGCTTTTGTTAACAACGATCCCGCGGCTAATTCCATAGAAGAAGTTTATTTGTCATACCCAGGGTTTTACGCTATTGTTATTTATCGATTGAGTCACGAGTTATATAAATTTGGAATGCCTTTGGTGCCAAGGCTTATGAGCGAATATGCTCACCATATTTCAGGAGCCGATATTAATCCTGGTGCGAAAATAGGCGAGTCCTTTTTTCTAGACCATGCAACAGGTACGGTAATTGGAGAAACCACGATTATTAAAAATAACGTAAAAATTTACCAAGGGGTTACCTTAGGAGCGCTTTCAGTAGCAAGAAATCTACGAAATATAAAACGCCATCCAACGGTTGAAGATAGCGTAGTTATTTATGCCAATGCAACTATTTTGGGTGGAAAAACAACCATTGGTAAAAATAGTGTAATTGGGGGAAACACATGGATTACCGACTCTATTCCGTCTAATTCTATTGTTTCAAATACCAATGAAGTAAAAATTAAAACAACAGAAAATGTTTAAAAATATAACCGATTTTATAGGAAAGACTCCTTTAATTGAAGCACAAACCTTACTTAAAAACTCGAACATCACCTTGCTCTTAAAAATGGAAGGTCATAACCCAGGCGGTAGTGTAAAAGATCGGGCGGCGTATAATATGATTAAGTCTGCTTTGGATAGAGGCGAAATTGATAAAAATACGAAGCTCATTGAAGCGACAAGCGGAAACACAGGAATTGCGCTAGCGATGATAGCAGGGATTTTTAAGCTTAAGATAGAACTCGTGATGCCCGAAAATTCTACAAAGGAGCGCGTGCAAACCATGCGAGCATACGGCGCAAAAGTTACGTTAACGTCATCCGATATTGGAATAGAAGGGGCACGGGATTATGCTGAGCAGAAAGTAAAAGACGAGGGTTACTATTCGTTTAATCAATTTGCAAATGAGGATAACTGGAAAGCGCATTATAAAACGACAGGTCCTGAAATTTGGAACGATACCGAAGGGAAAATAACGCACTTTGTTTCAGCAATGGGAACGACGGGGACCATTATGGGTACCTCTACTTATTTGAAAGAAAAGAATACAAACATTCAAATTGTTGGAGCGCAGCCAACAGACGGTTCAAAAATTCCGGGTATTCGAAAGTGGGAGAAAGCGTATTTACCTAAAATATTCAATCCTAAAAAAGTGGATCAAGTAATTGAAGTAAGCGAAACGGAAGCTACAACAATGGCAAAACGTTTGGCCGAAGAAGAAGGTGTGTTCTCCGGAATGAGCAGCGGCGGAAGTGTTACGGCTGCATTAAAATTAGCCGAAACCCTAGAAAGCGGTGTAATTGTAGCGGTGATTTGCGATCGAGGCGATCGGTACTTATCTTCTCCTTTGTTTGATTAAATTATTCTCTAAAAGGTGCTAACGCGTCCAATGCTCTATTTACTGAAGTAATCCTATCAAACGTTAACAACAACCGCAAACCGTTACGGGTTTTCTTCTCCTTCATCGTTACTCGCTGAGGATGATTTTGGACGTATTGCAGGACCTTTGTAAATGCCGGACTCTGATAATACGCACTTTGTTGATCGCTCACAAAATAACCGACCAACTTGTTTTTCTTCATAATAACGCGTTCCAGTCCCATTTTAATAGCAATCCATTTAATACGAACGCTGTTTAATAGGTCTACAACTTGTTCAGGAAGTTCGCCAAAGCGGTCAATTAATTCTTTTTCAAATTGCTGAAGCTCTTCCTCGGTATTTAGTTGGTTTAATTTGGTGTACAGATTAAGCCGTTCCGTAATGTTATTGATGTAATCATCAGGGAAAAGCAATTCAAAATCGGTATCGAGTACGGTTTCTTTTACAAAATCCTTTTTTTCGTGTTCGGTGCCTTCATATAGATCTTTAAACTCTTTCTCTTTTAATTCATCAATCGCTTCGGAAAGTATTTTCTGATAGGTTTCAAACCCAATTTCGTTGATAAACCCGCTTTGTTCTCCGCCTAATAAATCTCCTGCGCCACGGATTTCTAAATCTTTCATAGCGATGTTTAACCCGCTACCTAATTCTGAAAATTGCTCTAAAGCCGTAATTCGTTTCCGGGCTTCTTCGGTCATAACCGAATACGGTGGTGTAATAAAATAACAGAATGCTTTTTTATTACTTCTACCCACACGTCCGCGCATTTGGTGTAAGTCAGAAAGACCAAAATTATTCGCATTATTGATGAAAATCGTGTTGGCATTTGGTACGTCCAAGCCGCTTTCAATAATGGTGGTTGAAACCAATACATCAAACTCATTGTTCATAAAACCGAGCATGAGTTTTTCTAGTTTTTTACCATCCATTTGCCCGTGACCAATCCCTATTTTAGCATCTGGAACCAAGCGCTGAATCATTCCAGCTACTTCTTTAATGTTTTCAATTCGGTTATGAACAAAAAATACTTGTCCGCCACGAGAAATTTCATATCGTACTGCATCACGAATACTCTCTTCGCCAAAACGGATTACGTGTGTTTCCACTGGATAGCGGTTGGGTGGCGGCGTGGTAATAACCGACAAATCCCGTGCGGCCATTAAGCTAAACTGCAACGTTCTCGGGATGGGCGTAGCGGTTAAAGTAAGCGTGTCTACATTTTCCTTTATGGTTTTCAGTTTGTCTTTTACAGCGACGCCAAATTTCTGTTCTTCATCAATAATCAATAACCCAAGGTCTTTAAATTCAACCGATTTGTTGACCAATTGATGCGTGCCAATCACAATGTCAAGTTTTCCGTCTTTTAATCCTTCTATAACAGTCCGACGTTCTTTTGTGGTGCGGAAACGGTTAAGGTAATCAACGTTTACAGGCATATCAGCCAATCGCTCCGTGAACGTTTTAAAATGTTGAAACGCCAAAATGGTGGTCGGCACCAATATAGCAACCTGTTTGTTATTATCCACAGCTTTAAAAGCAGCGCGAACGGCAACTTCCGTTTTTCCGAAACCTACATCGCCACAGATTAACCGGTCCATTGGGCGCTCATTTTCCATGTCGCGCTTAACATCTTCAGTCGCGGTAGATTGATCGGGTGTGTCTTCATACATAAAAGAGGACTCTAATTCAGCTTGCAGGTATGAATCGGGATCATATGCAAACCCTTTTTGCAAGCGACGCTTGGCGTAGAGTTCAATTAGGTTGAAGGCAATTTGCTTAACCCGTTTTTTGGTCTTTTGCTTTAATTTTTTCCAAGCGGCACTTCCTAATTTATATATTTTGGGCTCTTTTCCGTCCTTGCCGTTATACTTGGTGATTTTATGAAGCGAATGAATGCTAAGGTACAGAATATCGCGTTCGCCATAAATGAGTTTGATGGCTTCTTGCTGCTTACCTTCCACATCAATTTTCTGAAGTCCGCCAAATTTTCCAATTCCGTGATCAATATGTGTCACGTAATCGCCTACTTCCAGATTGGTCAATTCTTTTAAGGTAATTGCTTGTTTTTTGGCATACCCGTTCTTAAGCTGAAATTTATGATACCGCTCAAAAATCTGATGGTCGGTATAGCACACATTTTTTTGATTGTCATCAATAAACCCTTGAAACAAAGGGAATACAACCGTTTGGTATTCTTTTACGTGTTGCTCGGCATCTTCAAAAATGTCATGAAACCGTTTCGCTTGTTGTTCACTACTACAAAAAATGTAGTTTTTATAGCCTTTTTCTACGTTTTCATTCAAGTTATCAATCAACAAATTGAACTGTTTGTTGAACGATGGTTGCGGTTTTGTGTTGAAATGAATCGCCTCGTTACTGTTTTTACTATCTAATGTTACGGTTGTAAATTCAGAGAGTTGACTTTTTAATAATTGAGAAGTGCAAAACAATTCTTTCGGTTCGCTTTGTTTTATTTCGCCAGAAGCTTCGTTGAAAGCATGGGTTGCTTTTTCAAATAATTTTGTAATGCTGCTGCTTAATAGCTCTTCATTTTTCAGAAAAACCACGGTTTTTGAAGCGATGTATTTTAAGAAACTTTCACGCGTTTCTTCCATCATCTTATTTTCTACATTCGGGATGATGGATATTTTCTTTAATTGTACATCAGAAAGTTGTGTTTCTACATCAAACGTACGGATGCTATCTACTTCATCGCCAAAAAACTCAATACGATACGGCTCGTCATTACTAAAACTAAACACATCTAAAATTCCCCCACGAACCGAAAATTCACCAGGTTCGGTAACAAAATCGGTGCGTTTAAATTTATATTCAAACAACACTTCATTTACAAAATCGATGGATACTTCTTCGCCTACTTTTAACTTTAAAGTGTTTTTTTCAAGCTCTTTTCGGGTTACTACTTTCTCAAATAGCGCCTCTGGATAGGTAACAATAATGGCTGGTTTCCGTTGAGAATTTATCCGGTTCAGCACTTCGCTTCTCAACAATACATTGGCATTGTCGGTTTCTTCAATTTGATACGGCCGGCGATAACTTCCAGGATAAAATAACACGTTTTCGTCACCGTGTAATTGTTCTAAATCATTCAAATGGTAAGCTGCTTCTTCTTTATCATTTAAAATAAGAAGGAATGGTTTTTCTGCAACTTTAAAAGCTTCAGAAATAACGATTGAAGTTGCAGAGCCAACTAAGCCTGAAACCGAAATTTGTTGTTGCGAACCAGATATAGCTTCCCCTAGCTTTAGGGTTTCATCAGCCTTTGAAAAAAGCGTATTAACGAGAGTTTTGCTCATAAAGGCGCAAAGATAGTATCTTATCTTCTTATTCTAAGCTGCCACATAGAGTTTTATCATTTTCATAACACAATTAGGGTATTGCATTGAGTAATTTTAGTAGCTATGAAAAAGATTAGTAATAACCAGTTAGCATTCTTTATTGCTCGAATAACCATTGGGATTAATTTATTGGTCCACGGATTGGTTAGGATACCTAAATTGGAAGCTTTTGCAAACGGAATAGTAAAAGGTTTTTCTGAAACCTACGTACCTGAAATTTTAGTAACCCCATTTGCCTTTGGTATACCTTTTATTGAATTTATCATAGGAAGTCTACTATTAATAGGCTGGAAGACTAAATATGCAGCCGCTGCCGGAGGATTTCTAATTGCATTATTAATCTTAGGTTCTGCTTTTAAAGAAGATTGGGGAGCCGTAGGAACCCAAATGGTGTATGCAATCTTTTTCTTTTTATTAATTAAAAATTTAGACCATAATTATTGGTCTATTGATACAAACGCAAGAAAAAAAATTGATGGATTTAAAACTGAAAGATAAACAAGTCCTCATCACAGGATCAACAAAAGGAATTGGCTATGCAACCGCAAAACTATTTGCTGAAGAAGGAGCTCATGTAATTCTAAATGGACGCAGTGAGCAATCTGTGAAAAGTGCAGAAAGTTCTTTGAAAAAAAGTGTAAAAAGTGCTAGGGTTACAGGAATTTCGTGTGATTTTTCAAATGCTGTTGAAGTAGGAAAACTTATTGAAGAAGTACAAGAAGTAGATATTTTAGTGAATAACGTGGGAATATTTGATCCAAAAGAATTCTTAGATATTCCAGATGAAGATTGGCAGCGTTTTTACGATGTAAATGTCATGAGTGGCATACGCTTATCACGTGCGTTTTTACCGAAAATGATGAAAAATAATTGGGGTCGCATTATATTTATTTCAAGTGAAAGTGCGATAAATATTCCAGTAGAAATGATTCACTATGGAATGACGAAAACAGCACAATTAGCTGTTTCTCGTGGTCTTGCAGAAACCACTAAGGGGACTAATGTAACTGTAAACAGTGTGTTACCCGGACCTACATTTTCAAGCGGCGTAAAAGATATGACAGGAGTAAGCGATGGAAAATCTAAAAAGGAAGTAGAAAACGGTTTTTTTAAGACCGAACGTCCCACTTCTCTAATCCAACGATTCGCAGATCCTGAAGAAGTAGCTTCAATGATTGCGTACGTGGCGAGTCCGTTAGCATCTGCGACAAATGGAGCCGCACTTCGTGTAGATGGCGGTGTAATTAAAACAATATATTAAGATGGCTATAGAAGAATTTGACGTATTTGTAATAGGAACAGGAACCGCTGGTAAAAGCGTGGCGTACGATTGTGTTGAAGCTGGAATGAGTGTCGCTATTGCTGATAATAGAGAGTTTGGTGGCACGTGTGCCAATCGAGGTTGCGACCCTAAAAAAGTATTAGTAGGCGTTACCGAAGTGGTGCAACTTGCAGAAAATTTAAAAGGAAAGGGAATTACATCTGTTCCTGAAGTAAGTTGGAAAGACGTACAAAAATTTAAGTCAAATTTTACTGAAGCTGTTCCCGCAGCTACTGAACGCGATTTAGAAGAAGCTGGAATTGCTATGTACCACCAATCACCTCAGTTTTTAGAGGAAAATACGCTGTCTGTAGAAGGAAAAACGGTGAAAGCTAAAAAGATAGTCATTGCAACAGGACAAAAACCTTTAGAGTTAAAAATACCCGGAAGAGAACATTTAAAAACGAGTGACGACTTTTTAGAGTTATCAGAGCTACCAGAAAGTATTGTTTTTGTAGGCGCTGGTTATATTGGGATGGAGTTTGCTCATATTGCTGCGCGCTGTGGTGCAAAAGTTACCGTGGTCGAGTTTGCCCCAAGGCCTTTGATGCCTTTTGATGAAGATATTGTCAATCATCTTGTAGAAGCTTCAGAAAAAATAGGAATTGATTTTATTTTCAACGCTCAAGTAACAGAGGTGGAGGAATTACAAAAAAATCATCGTGTCATTTTTCAGAAAGACGGAAAAGAGGGTTCCGTTAAAGCTAGAGCCGTTTTTAATACAGCAGGACGCGTACCTTCGATAGACGAATTGGATTTAGATAAAGGAAATGTTGCTTCTGAAAAAGGAGGCGTTTCAGTTAATGAGTTTCTTCAAAATACCACCAATCCGTCGGTGTATGCCTGTGGCGATGTTTCGGCAAGTGGTTCGCTACCGTTAACGCCTACTTCCTCTCAAGAAGCGCGAGTGGTTTCAAAAAACATTCGGAAAAATAACGTATTGAAAATGGATTTCCCACCGGTTCCTTCCGTAGTATTTACCTTGCCGCAATTCGCTGCTATTGGTTTGACCGAAGAAGAAGCTAAAAAACAAGGCTACGATATTGTAGTGGAGTCTAAAAGCGTGCCTTCGTGGTTTAATGCAAAACGAATTAATGAAGAAACCTATGCTTATAAGACCATAGTCGATAAAGACCGAAACTTAATTTTAGGAGCACACATTATAGCACCACACGCTAGTGAAATGATTAATCTTTTTGTCCTCGCGATGTGTGGGAAATTAAAATGCGAAGATTTAAAGGCCATGATTTTTGCCTACCCAACGTGGGGTAACGATATTAAGGGAATGGTGTAAAGAAATTGAAACTGAAATCGAAAATCGAAAAAACAGACCGATTAAGCTGAAAAAGTCCTAATCTTTTCCAAAATGCTCTTTACATTTTTGTACTGGACTAGTATCTCTGTTCTGAAAAGAATGAACGGCGCTGCTTATAAATAACACAGCAGCTGTTATCAAGGTTGCGTAAACGACTGCTTGGTTGCTGTCCCAATTCGCTACTGCAATGGCGATTAAAGCCCAGACACCTACTAACGCAAATTCGCGCATATTGCGTTTCCAAGTTACGATTAAGTTGATGATTCCAGCTATTATGACCATTATTACAGTCCAAGAAGTTTCAGAAATTCCCCAACCGTCCCAGCCGATACTACTTAAGTATGCAGCAATGTTAGCAATACTTGCTACAGTAATCCATCCGCTGTAAAAAACAAAAGGCCACCATAAAAATGATATGACTGAAATAGGTGCGTCCCACAATTCCATACGGTTGTTCATCACAATTTTTAAAAGTGAAAACAGTAAAACGAACATTGCTAGTATAGAAAAACTAATATATCCGTAGAGCCAAAAGGTAACCCACATAATATTGGCTACACAAGAGAGGACGAACCACCAGCCAGTTTTCAGCACAAAAGCATCGTCTCTTACTTTTCTGAAAAGACTTCGACTTTGATAGATTACAAACCCTAACAATAACAAATAAATAAATCCCCAAATCGAGAATGCATAACCTGCTGGAGTAAATAAATTGGGCATGGAAGCAGAAACTTCACCGATTGTGGTGTCGTTCATCGCACCGGTGTTTGAGAGGTAGTTCACAAAAACGGTAGCCAAAAAGGCAAGAATATTGGCAATTTGTAGTGTTTTTTTCATAGACTTTTAAAGTTAAAAGTTTAAAAGGTGAATTCTTTTTGAATTAAGAAAAATTTAGCGAACGGTATTTTCTGAAAAAATAAAAAAGTCTAGTTTGCTAAACTTGATTTGTAAATATTTTATATTTGTAGCTTAATACAATACTATGTCATTTACAGACCTTTTTGAAAGAGGAGAACACTCCAGAAATTTGAGCCATTTTGCTTCTATTGCAAACATTGCAGCCATCGATGGTGAATTGAACGAAGAAGAAGAAAAACTATTGAAGCGTTTTGCGCGAAAATTGAATATTGAAGAAGATGAATATCAAGAAGTGATTAAAAATCCTACAAAGTATCCAATAAACCCACCAAACAGCTCTGATAGACGTTTAGAGCGTATGCACGATCTTTTTGAAATGATCTTTGCCGATCACGAAATAGACGATCACGAACGTTTTTTGATTGAACGTTATGCAATTGGATTAGGATACACGGCAGAATTGGCCCAAAAACTAATTAAACGCTCTATCGAAATCTACGACGGCGGATTAAACCTTGAAGATTATCGGTATTTACTGAACAGAGATAAGTAGCTAAGAGTTACAGAAATATAATGGGAACACCCAAGGCTTATGATAGCTTTGGGTGTTTTTTTGTATGTTTGAATTATACAACTTAACCAATATTTTAGATATTCTATTATGAAAACCATACCGCCTATTAAAAGAATAAGCACTTTTTTGCTGTGTATTGCAATTTCCACTTCTTCGTTTGCGCAAACATTGGAGTTTGTGGAGAACCAGCCTGACTACAATTATGCTGAAGCTTATAAAACTAATAATGATAATTTGGTTTTCACTTATTATTATGGTGGGATAAACTCCAGCTTATATAATTTTGATGGAACTAACTTTCAACCCCTTATCCTTGGAGAAGGTATTGGTTCAATATGGTATTTAGAAGAATATCAAAGTAAACATTACTTGACACATTTTAACAATCCAGCACACTTGATTGAGGTTGATGGTTCTCAAGTAACTTTATTTGAGATTCCTGAGGATTATGACAATCCGCTGTTTCTTGGGAAATATAACGATAAACTATATGTATTGGGACAAGGTTTTGAATTCAGTATTTTTAGTTTTGATGGAAATGAGTTGGAAGGATATGAAGTGCCTAATGAATTGCGTGTAACCAACTTTTATTTTTCTGAAGATGACCAGTCGATATACCTTATTCTTAAGGATGGTTCCACTGATGAAAAAACAGCTTGGATTTTTGATGGAGAAAACTATACTGAGATACCAAACCCGCAGGGAAAGGAAATAATTTATGTTTTCGGAGAAATTAATGATGTCATTGCTTTTTGGTGCAGAGATGCTGCCACTTATGAAATCGGGTCGCTTTATGGTTATGACGGAACAAACCTTACAGCCTTTCCAAATCCTGAAAACACCTCTCTAATCGAACCTTTAGGTTCTAATGAAGAGCAGTTGTTTTTACGATATGAAAATATAAATACCGAAAAAAAGGATTTATATGGTTTTGACGGTGATAACCTAAATTCTCTATATACAAATCCAGATAAAGAAATCTTTGATTATGAAGGGAATTATAATGGTAAAGACTATTTTAGGGTTTTTTATGATGATAGAGCCTATTTTTATCGATATGATGGCACCTTTTTTACTGTTATTGAAAGTCCACAAGGTTTGAGTGCTTCTTATATTTCAGGTTCAACAAATGAAAACATATTTTTAAATTATATTGATACAGGAGATAACCAAATCTTGACAAAATTATCACTTGGTGAAACAACAGCTACTTTGGTGCCAAACCCTCCGGTTAATATGAAGTTAGATAGTTTTTTTACACAATTTGAAAATACATTTTTCTATTTTTATGTGTCAGATTCAGACCCTAATATTGGGAAACTCTACGCTGTTGATAAAAATGGTTTTAAAGAAGTCGATACTCCAGAAAATATTACTTGGGTAAGTTATGCATTTACTTTAAATCAAGAGATTTTTTTTGTTGGCTATACAGAAGATCCTTTTACTTCACAACTTTATAAAATAAAAGGCAGTGACTTAGGAAAGTTAGAAGCAGTAGAAACCAATCAAAATATAATCGTATCTCCAAATCCCGCAAAGGAATATTTTAAAGTTCTCTTTACAGAAGCTAAAATAATTGGTGAAGTGAAAGTAAACTTATTCTCCATTTCTGGAAAATTGATTAATACCCAAGATTTTAATGTTTCAGGTTCAAATCCTGAAATTCTCTACCCAACTGAAAGTTTATCCTCCGGTGTGTATGTCATGGAAGTTATTTCAGCTATAGGTAAAGCAACCAAAAAGGTTATTGTAGAATAATTTTTAGATTTTTTAATTTTAAATGAGAAACAATTTATTTGTCTGCCTCCCTCATAAACTCCTCTGCCTTTTCCATCATATTTACACTTCCGCAGAAAAAAGGAACCCGTTGATGTAATTCGGTAGGTTGAATATCTAAAATACGCGTATAGCCATCACTGGCTTTTCCGCCAGCTTGTTCAGTTAAATAGGCCATAGGATTGCATTCGTATAATAACCGAAGCTTTCCATCTGGATTTTTAGAGGTGCTTGGGTAAATGTAAATCCCGCCTTTAATTAAGTTTCTATGGAAGTCTGAAACCATAGAACCTATATATCTAGCTGTGTAAGGACGGTCTCCTTCTTCTTTTTGGCAGTATTTAATATAATCTTTTACGCCTTGTGGAAAATGGATATAATTTCCTTCGTTTACGGAATAGATGTTGCCATCTTTAGGGAACTTCATATTTGGATGTGACAAATAATAGGTTCCAATGGCTGGGTTTAATGTAAAACCGTTTACACCGTGACCAGTTGTATAAACAATCATGGTTGAGGTTCCGTAGACAATGTAACCAGCTGCAACTTGGCGGTTTCCAGGTTGTAAAAAGTCGTCAATCGTAACAGGGGAGCCAGAAGGGGTTACGCGTCTATAAATAGAAAAGATAGTCCCAACCGAAACATTTACATCAATGTTTGACGAGCCATCCAACGGATCGATTAAAACCACATATTTATTGTCGTTTTTTTCGTTCCGGCCTTGAATGTTGATGAAATCGTCTTCTTCTTCACTTGCAATCCCACAAACAATTTCTCTATTGGTTAGCGTATTTATAAAAGCTTCATTGGCATACACATCCAATTTTTGCTGATCTTCACCTTGTATGTTTTGATCGCCTGCTGTCCCTAAAATATCTACTAAGCCTGCCTTATTAACTTCGTGGTTAACCACTTTAGCCGCTAAGCGAATGGAATTAATTAAGCGGGATAATTCGCCCGAAGAGTACTTAAACTCCTCTTGATTTTCAATAATAAATTCGCCTAACGTTTTGTTTTTGTTTGCCATTTTTATCTTAATAGATGGATTTTAGTCGCAAATATCGATATTTTTGTCCAAAGCGTATTTTAATTAAACCAAAAATAAGATGGATTTCAACATTCGCAAAAGTACTAAAGAAGATATGCCTGCCGTATTACACTTGATAAAGGAGTTGGCAGATTACGAGAAAATGGAACACGAAGTAGAAATAACTTCAAAAGACTTAGTGAAAGAAGGTTTTGGGGATGATCCCTTGTTCGATTGTTTTATTGCTGAAAAAGAAGATGGTGAAGTAGTGGGAATGGCATTGGTTTATTTTCGGTTTTCTACGTGGAAAGGTAAAACTTTGCATTTAGAAGATTTAATGGTGAAAAAAGAGTACCGAGGTGAAGGTTTGGGAATTGCCATCTATTCCGAAGTAATAAAATTTGGCGCTTCTCATGGCGTGAAACGAATAGAATGGATCGTACTCGATTGGAATAAAAATGCCATTAAGTTTTATGAAGATACTGGAGCTTCGCTCCAAAAACAATGGTACACCGTACAAATGGACGAAGAAGGAATTAAAAACTTTGTTGAAAATTTATAGATGAAAGTATTTAAGTTTGGAGGGGCATCGGTTAAAGATGCTCAGGGGGTTAAAAATGTAACAACCGTACTTAAAAAAACCGGAGAAAAAGATCTGGTAGTTGTCGTTTCGGCGATGGGTAAAATGACCAATGCGCTGGAAGAAGTAGTTACTGCTCACTTAGCAAAAAGCGATACATTAAAAGACCACCTATTAACTATTGAAACCTATCATTACGATATTATAAAAGAGTTATTTCCTAATCAAGAACATGCTATTTATAAAGGCGTTTCAGGACTTCTTGATCAATTAAAAGGGTTCTTAGCTTCTTCAAAATCAAAAAATCACGCCTTTGTTTATGATCAAATAGTAAGCTACGGTGAGTTGATTTCTACAACAATTGTTTCTACATTCCTTTCTGAAGAGAATATTAAAAACACTTGGCTAGATGTTCGCGGCTGTATTAAAACCGACGCTAATTACCGTGATGCGAAAGTGGATTGGGAAGTGACACAAAAAAGGATTATCGATAATGTATCTCCTACCGGCATTACAGTAACACCAGGCTTTTTAGGAGCTGAACACGAAAATAACTTCACAACCACATTAGGGCGTGAAGGGAGTGATTATACCGCAGCAATTTTTGCGTACTGCCTAAATGGAGAGTCTGTTACTATCTGGAAAGATGTTCCAGGGGTTTTAAACGCCGATCCAAGGTATTTCAGTAAAACTCAACTATTGAATAAAATATCGTATCGAGAAGCGATTGAACTTGCTTTTTATGGTGCTTCGGTAATTCACCCAAAAACCTTGCAACCGTTACAACGAAAAGAGATTCCGTTATATGTAAAATCATTTTACAATCCCGAAGATGAAGGGACTTGCGTAGGTAAAGGCGTTACGTTAGATCCAAAAACATCGTGTTTTATTTTAAAGAATAATCAAGTACTTATTTCACTTTCCTCTTTGGACTTCAGTTTTATGATGGAAGACCACATAGGGGATGTTTTTAAGTGGTTGCACAAGTATAAAATGAAGGTGGAATTAATTCAAAATTCGGCCATTAGTTTTTCGGTTTGCGTTGACAATAAGTATGATAAGCTAGATGAATTATTAGTAAAGCTTCGCGAAAAGTTTAAAGTTAAATGGAATGAAGGGGTAACATTATACACCATTAGGCACTCTGTTCCTTCAGAAATTAGAGCATTGACCGAAAACAGAAACGTGTTATTAAAACAGGAAAGTAGGGACACCGTTCAAATTATTGTTGAAAATTAGTTGAATTGCTTTCGCTATATTTGTGTTAGGGATCCAATTGAAACAGGTTCAAAATTAAAAATTCTATGGGATTAGTGAATGCTAAAGAAGTGGCCAAAGCCATTAATGTCGATAACCTCGGCTTTCTGGGCACTTTTATGGGCTGGTCCTTAATGAAGGTCCTGAACATTTCTACCCTCAATAAAATTTATGACCGTAACAAACATCTAAGCGATCTTGAATTTATAAATGCCCTTTTAGAAGAGTTTGAAATTAATTTTGAGATTCCTGAAGAAGATTTAAAAAGAATTCCAAAAACAGGTCCTTTTATAACGATATCTAATCATCCTTTAGGAGGTATAGACGGCATTCTTTTGTTGAAATTGCTATTAGAGCATCGTCCCGATTTTAAAATTATCGCAAACTTTTTATTACATCGTATTGAGCCATTAAAGCCGTATGTTATGCCGGTTAACCCTTTTGAAGACAGAAAGGATGTAAAATCAAGCTTAATGGGGTTTAAACATGCTTTAGCCCATGTTAAAGAAGGGCATCCTTTAGGTATTTTCCCTGCTGGGGAGGTTTCAACGTACAGAGACGATAAGTTGGTAGTCGATAAACCGTGGGAACCAGCTGCTATGAAATTAATTAAGAGGGCTGAGGTTCCAGTTGTACCTATCTATTTTCATGCTAAAAACAGCAAGTTGTTTTATAGAATGGCAAAACTGAACGATACCTTACGGACGGCCAAATTACCTTCGGAATTATTGACCCAAAAGGAGCGTATTATTAAAGTGCGAATTGGGAATGCCATTTCGGTAAAAGATCAAGCAGAACATGAATCTTTAGAGGATTTTACTAATATTTTAAGAAGAAAAACGTATGTTCTTGCTAATCCATTTCAGAAGAAAAAATTATTGGATAACATTCCAAAATCTTTAAAAATACCAAAGTTGCCCAAAAAAATTGCAGGACCCATTCCCTTAGAAGCCTTGGAACCCGAAATTGAAAAGCTCCGCCAAAATGATAAACGGTTGCTTATTAGTAAAAACTATGAAGTGTTTTTGGCTCAAGCCGAAACCATACCCAATATACTTCGTGAAATAGGACGTTTACGAGAAATTACATTCAGGGAAGTAGGAGAAGGAACTAATAATGCTGTCGATCTTGATAAATTTGATGCCTATTATCACCATATGTTTTTATGGGATAATGACGCCAAAAAGTTAGCTGGAGCGTATCGTATGGGGCTTGGCGAACAAATTTTTAAGCAATTTGGTATCGATGGTTTCTATTTACAGGATTTATTTAGGTTCGATCCAGAATTATTCCCTATGATGAGTAAAAGCATCGAAATGGGGCGCGCTTTTATCATTAAAGAGTATCAGTTAAGACCAATGCCACTTTTCTTATTATGGAAAGGGATTGTACACACCACGCTTCGATTTCCAAATCACCGTTATTTAATTGGTGGGGTAAGTATTAGTAATAAATTTTCCGATTTCAGTAAAAGTTTGATGATTGAATTTATGAAATCAAACTATTACGATCCATACGTGGCACAATATATTAAACCTAAAAAGGAATATAAGGTAACTTTGAAAGATGCCGATAAAGACTTTATTTTTGATGAAAGTGAAGCAGATCTTAACAAATTTGATAAAATAATTGATGAAGTAGAACCAGGTGATTTACGCCTTCCAGTATTAATAAAAAAATACATTAAACAAAATGCAAAAGTAGTAGCTTTTAATGTAGATCCGCTGTTTAACAACGCGGTAGATGGTTTAATGTACATTCGAATTGCCGATTTGCCTGAAAGTACCGTAAAACCTGTTATGGAAGAATTTCAAGAGGAATTGGAAAAAAAATATGCCAACGGAAAACCTAAAGAGGAAGAATAGATTAATCTACACTCAAACTGCTGTATTTAGCTTTTATAAACATAAACACTCCATACGCAATTAAACCAACGGCGATTATTCCCATAACCAAGGATCCGAATTCATTTTGAAGAAAGTCAAAAGCCTGTGTTTTATCGACCTTTTCACCAGAAGCCGAAAAAGCAGCCCTAAACATTAAAAATGACATAATCCCTACAACAATACCCCGAGCGGTAAAACCAATTTTTCCAGCATTTATAACTCCTTTTTTTGCTTTATGGCCCAGTCCAGCTTCGTCTACTTCTTCTCGAAATTTTCCCGAATAAGCTTGATAAAACTCATATATTGATTTTCCTAATAAAGCTAAACCAATTATAATTACAACTACCTTATAATCAAGTAATTTTATTAAAAAGCTGCTTTTTCCTCCTCCAGAGCTGTTGTCTATTATTTGTTTAACTGCTGAAAAAGCCAAAAAACCATAAAAGGCACCACTAATAAAATAACTTACACGTTTTACTATTGCTTTGAAATCGGTTCCTATACCTTTTGGGTCGGCAAATACTTGATACCACCTCCAAAACATATAACCAATTAAACCTATAGCGGTAATGATAAGTAATATTTTTCCGAATATTTGTTGCGAAATAAAATCTAACGCATTGCTACTGCCAGATTTTTCCCCACCAAGTCCAAAAGCTCCCAAAGCGGTAAGGCCTCCAATTAAAAAATAGACCAATCCTTTAGTGGCAACCCCGAAACGAGCAAAGTTTTGTTTTTTATTTCCCATTTATTAGTTTTTATATTAATAATGTACTAATAAAGAATGATATATGAAGGGTGAGTAAGAAAATTAACGATACTCCGGATTTTCAAAATTCCATCGAGTGCCGTCATCCCAATCGCCGCGTGAGTTTCCGTAAGCAGGGTATCCGCCTTGATCTTTAAGCAATTTTGCTAAATGCAGGAGATTATAAGTCATAAAAGTTGTGTTGCGGTTGGTAAAACTATTGTTTTTGGCATCACTTTCTTCATCCATATAACTGGGACCTGGACCGGCCTCACCAATCCAACCGCAATCTGCTTGTGGAGGAATGCTATACCCCACGTGTTGTAAGGAGTACAGAATATTCATCGAGCAGTGCTTAATCCCATCTTCATTTCCGGTAATAATACATCCACCTACTTTTCCGTAGAAATAATATTGACCTTTTTCATTTTGCTTACCGCTCATAGCATATAAACGTTCAATAAGTTTGGTTGCTTCCGAAGATTTTTCACCTAACCAAATAGGGGTGCCAATAATTAAAATATCGGCTGCATCAACTTTTTCCCATAGTTCGGGCCATACATCTTTTTTAGCACCGTGTTCTGTCATATCAAAATAGACACCAGGTGCTACATCGTAATCTACAAAGCGAATAATCTCAACCGAAACTCCTTCAGCCTTCATAATGTTTGCCGAAACATCTATTAGCCCACGAGTGTGACTCATTCTTGGAGACTGCTTTAACGTACAGTTAATATAAAGGACATTAAGGTTGCTGAAATCTGGTTTTTTAGAAGCCATAGGAGTAGTTTTTTGTTATACATATGTCGAAGGAGTAGTGTAACACTTTCAAGATAACAAATTAAAACTACTGAAAAGAACTAAGAAAGTAACTATTCTGAAGTCAAATCATTCATGATAAATTTAATTTTATCTTCAGAAATAGGCTTGATGACAAAATTTTTAACTTGTGAATATTTTTGTGATTTTTCAAAATCCATAGGATTTATGGAAGAGCTCACAATATAGATTGTAACCTTTTTTGTTGTTTTAATTTTAATAAACTCATCTAAAAATTGCCACCCGTCCATAACTGGCATATTCAAATCTAGTAAAATTACATCAGGAAATGCTTCTGTTGAATCTTCCTCCATTATAGGCTTAAGATGATTAAGAGCATCTTTCCCGTGATTAAATATTAGAAAGCCATTGCAAAAATTAGATAATTGCATCACTCTTTTTGCCCCAAAAACAAAAATTGGGTCGTCGTCAATAATACATGTTAAATCAACTTTTTTCATGGTGTAAATATATAATAAAAATTGTTCCTTCATTTACTTTGCTCCTAACTTCAATTTTACCACCCATAGCCTCTATCTGGTTTTTGGTGATAAAAAGGCCTAAGCCTCTTGAGTCCTTGTGTTTATGAAAGGTTTTGTACATGCCAAAAAGCTTTTCACCATAAGTTTCTAAGTCTATACCTAGACCATTATCTTCAATTTTTAGCTTTATAAATTCATCTTTTATTTCAGTGTCTATCGTTATCAATGGAGTGCGATCTGGGCTTTTATATTTTAATGCATTTGTAAAGAAGTTAAGAAAAACACTGTCTAAATAAGCAGGAATTCCTTTTATTTGAATGTCTTCGCTTACATTATTCTTAAACGTTGCATCGTTTTCCAAGATTTGAGGTTTTATACTGTCAATCGATTTTTCAATGTATTTGAATAAGCTTTCGCTGGTTAAACTTTCAACTGTCTTCGTGTTTACAACGGCAACTTCATTTAGATTTTCTACTGTTTCTTGTAAATGATCTACGGCACTTTGTAGCATAGGAAAGAATTCATTTTCAGTAGCTTCAGGTACGTCTACCTTCATTAAACTTAGCAACATTTCTAAATTTCCAGAGTGAGAGCGCAGGTTATGAGAAACAATGTGTGCAAAATTGAGAAGCCGCGTGTTTTGATCTTTTGTAACTTCCAGTAACCTTTTGTTTTTTTCTTCAGCTTTTTTCCTTTCTGTTATATTGTTTATTTGTGATACAAAATATTGTGGTTTGCCTTTACTATTTTTAACCAGTGAAACCGATAAAAGTGCCCAAACAATAGAGCCGCTTTTATGAAAATATCTCTTTTCAATTTTATAGCTGTCCCTTTCGTTAATGAGCATTTCTTTCAATAAAGATACATCTGAATACAAATCCTCTGGGTGAGTTATATCTTGAAAGGTCAATTGTAAAAACTCTTCACTTGTATAACCAATCATCTCACATAATGCGGTGTTAACTTTTAACCACTTACCGTTTAAATCTACCAATGCCATACCGTTAGCGGCATATTCAAATATTTTTCTAAAACGTTCTTCGTTGAGCGCTAATTTTTTCGCCGCTTTTGTTTTTTCATGAATGTCTTGAAAAACTCCGTGTACTTTTATACATTTTTTATTAGTATCGTAGATAGGTGCTCCTATAGAACGAACCCATTTTTCTTTACCTGAAGCAGTTATAATTTGGAATTCTCCATCAAATTTTTCGCCGCTTTCTATACAGTTATTAAAGAGTTTCGTTATTCTTTCTCTGTTTTCTCCTTCTTTATAAAAGTTGATGCCTTCTTCAAGATTTGGTAAATAATCTGATCCAACTTCGTGAATTTCGTTTGTAACGTTACTCCAAAGGATAGAGTTAGTTATAAGGTCTACTTCCCAACTTCCAATTCTTGCAGCTTCCTGCATAAAATTAAAGATAGGGTTGTCATCATTTAGTTGCTTATTGTTGTGGGTATCACCGCTCATTATATTATAAAATAGGGAGTTAAAAGTAAATCTTATAATTTTTAAGTTCTTGGTGTTTATTTACTTAAAAACGGCAAAGTACATTAAATATACGATTAAAGAACTAAAATGGTTCTAATGTAACCTTAAAGTGTAGAATTTTAACATGTATAGATTTTTACATGCCATCGAGAAAAGTAATGATTGCATTATAATTGAAGAAAAAAGAAAAGCTTTCAATTGAGAGATTGAAAGCTTTTTATAGGGTTTTTTAAAACCAAGGTTTCTGTCCAACTTGGTATGTGTTGTAAAACTCCTCATCACTTTTGGTAAGGTAGATAATACCTTCAATAAGACCTACAATTCCTGTAGCCATTAAAATAAAAACACCAACGCCTAGGCAGGAGGTGGCGTAGCCAATTAAGGTTGCAACAAGAAGGATGATACCTTCTTTATTATAGCCTAAAATAAATTTGTGAATACCCAAAGACCCTAAAACAATGGCTAAAATACCTGCCATTAATTTTTTGTTGTCACCGCTATTAGTTGCTTGGTTCCAGCCTTCTTTAAATTCGTTAGTTGTACTTTTGGCTTCTTTTTCAAAGTTTTCAGCAGTACTATCTGTGTTTTTTTTAGTGCTGTCGTAGCCTTCGTTTGTATTTTCTTCCATGATTGTAGTTGGTTAAATTTTGTTTATTAAGTAAAAGTATGAAAAATTACTATAAGAAAGCACTATCAATAGGTTCCCAAAGTTCTATTTTATTTCCTTCAGGATCAAGAATCCATCCAAATTTGCCATAATCGTATTCTTCCATTTCGCCCACAACAGTAACGCCTTCCTCTTTGAGCACTTTCAGTAATTCGACTAAATTTTCAACCCGAAAGTTCATCATAAACTCTTTTTCGCTGGGTTTAAAGTATTCTGTTTTTTCATCAAAAGGACTCCATTGGGTGGAACATTTATTACCCTCTTCATCTTTCCACCAGAAAGTACAACCATAATCATCGGTGTTTAATCCTAAATGTTCGTTATACCAATTTTTTACGGCTTTTGGGTCTTTGGTTTTAAAGAAAAACCCGCCAAGACCTGTAACTCTTTTTTTCATGTTCTTTAACTTTTAAATTCTTCAAGTATCTTTTCTACAATCGTTTCGGCCAATTTTATTCTACTTTCCACGGTCCAACCCGCTATGTGCGGACTTATCAATACGTTTTCCATTTGCAACAATTGATGAAGTGGTTTGGGCATCTCTTTTTCAGAAAAAAGTGACTCGAACGATAGTTTTTCATATTCCAAAACATCCAATCCTGCGCCTAAAATTGTTCGGTTTTCTAGGGCTGAAACCAAATCGGCAGTTACGACGCTTTTCCCTCTTGCTGTATTTATAAACCAAAACGGTTTGCTAAAACTGCTAATAAAATCCGTATTAATCATTTTATCGGTTAAAGGTGTCCAGGGTGTGTGAAGGCTTAAAACATCTGCCATTTCTTGTAATGTTTTAAGCGAAACTTGGGTAGCGTGTTTATCTCCAACATCGTCTTTAATATCGTAGCATAGCACCGTACAATCAAAACCTTGTAATTTTTTGGCAAAGGCTTTGCCCATGTTTCCATAGCCAATAAGTCCTACTGTTTTCCCATCTAATTCGGTACCACGGTTTGCTTCACGGTTCCATTGACCATTTCTTACCTCGGTGTTTGCTTTATTTAGCTTGTTAAATAGGGAAAGCAGCATTCCTAAAGCGTGTTCTCCCACAGCATTTCTATTACCTTCTGGTGCTGCTATTAAATGAATGTTCTTACTTTTGGCGTAATCAACATCGATACTTTCCAGTCCAGCACCTACACGCGCGATGAATTTCAGGTTTTTGGCAGCATCGATAAATTGTTTGTCAATCTTAAAACGGCTACGAATAACAATCCCATCGTACTTTTTAATATCTTTTTCAATTTCTTCTTTTGAAGACGTATAATCTTCTTCATTATTAAAACCAGCTTCTGCTAAGCGTTCCAATAAAAGCGGATGGTTGTTATCTAAGTGAAGAATTTTCATAATTTAGATTTTTGGATATTCAGAAACTGTTTTTTCATCTACTACGTTTCCTGTGTGGTTTGTAGCGAGTTTTTCAAATAGTAGCACGTGTACCTCTTCCCCATTTCGGGTTTTTGGGCAATGTTCCACACCTTTAGGAACTACAATTAATTCACCTTCTTTTACAATTTCAATTGTATCGCGAAAGTGCATTTCAAGCGTTCCTTTTTGCACGAAAAATAATTCATCTTCGTTTTCGTGTTTATGCCAAACAAATTCATTTTTCAGTTTAGCGAGTAGCACTTGCATATCGTCCACAACAGCTATTTGATGCGGATGCCAGTGTTTGCTAAATGAGGTGAGTTTTTTCTGAAGGTTTATTGTCTTCAATTTGTTTCAGTTTATAGAAACAAATTACGAATTTCTTCGGTAATACGTGTAGGCTTTTGGCTTTTAAGTTCAACAAAACACCAAAGGGTTTTAGCAGTGACCATTATTTTATTGTCACTTTTTCTGAAAATCTTGTAGTGTCGTTCACTTTTTACGCCTTCGGCAGAAGTAACCCAAGTTTCAATTTGCAGTTCTTCACCTTCAAATGATGGGTTTTTATATTCAATAAAGTGGTTTAAAACAACCCAAAAGTAGGTGTTGTGCGTTTCTTTAGGAGCTTTTGAAAACCAGTGCTTTTCAGCAATATCGAGGCACCATTCTAAATAGGTGATATTATTAACGTGGCCATTAACATCGATAGCCGATTTTGGAACCTGGAACGTATATGAAAAAACCGAGTTCAAAATCCTAGTATTAGTTTAGCGATGGTGAAATAAATTAAAATACCCAGAATATCGTTACTAGTAGTGATAAAGGGGCCTGTAGCCATAGCGGGATCTATACCGCGTTTGTCTAAAATAATAGGGACAAAAGTTCCTATTAAAGAGGCACTGATAATTACGGAAATTAAAGAAATGGCAATAGTAAGACCAAATTTAAAATCGAGACCCATGATAAAAATCCCTCCGGCGATTAATAGTAAGGAAAGCACAAAACCATTAAATAAACTAAGAACAACTTCTTTCAATAATCGTTTTAAAAGGGAGTCTTTTAGGCTGTTGTTTGCCAATCCTTGCATAACAATGGCAGACGATTGCACACCTACATTACCAGCCATCGCTGCAATAAGTGGAACGAAAAAGAAAAGCGCAGCGTGTTTTGCCATCGCATCAGAAAAAGTGCCCAACACGGTAACACTTATAAAACCACCCGCCAGCGCTAAGATTAGCCAAGGCAAACGAGCTCGGATGATTTTCCACATACCGTCATCGGCTTCAACATCTTCTGAAATACCGGCTGCCATTTGGTAATCACGCTCGGCTTCTTCTTTTATAAAATCTACAATATCATCAATGGTAATTCTACCTACCAATACGCCGTTTTCATCAACAACTGGAATGGCTTCTAGATCGTATTTTTGCATAATACGAGCCACCTCTTCATTTTCAGTGTGGACAGTTACATAATCTACTTTCGGAATAAAAATATCACTTATATGTGCTTTTTCTCCAGCGGTCAATAAATCTTTTAATGAAAGTCGTCCAGTTAATTTTCCTTGTTTGTTTACAACGTAAATAGAGTGAACGCGGGTAACATTTTTAGCTTGCCGGCGCATTTCGCGTACACATCCGGCAACGGTCCAAGTTTCTTTTACTCGTACTAACTCTTTAGCCATAAGAGCTCCGGCGGTGTCTTCTTCATACTTAAGCAGTTCCACAATATCGGCAACGTGCTCCGTATCTTCAATTTCTTTAATTACTTGTTTTTGGATGTCTTCATCCAATTCGCCCATGACATCCACCGCATCATCGGTGTCCATTTCTTCAAGTTCGGCTGCAATTTCTTTAGGAGAAAGGCGATCTAATATTTTTTCACGAATATCTTCATCTAGCTCGATTAAAGCTTCCGAAGTGATATCGCTTTTCAGTAATTTTATAAGATACGTAGCATCGTCAGAGTCTAATTCCTCTAAAATTTCGGCGACATCAGCAAAGTGAAACTCTTGTAATAATTCACGTAGCGCACTACCATCTCTAGTGGTAATGAGTTGTTCAACTTGCTCAAGAAATTCATTAGTGAGTTGAAATTGCATCGTTTTCTATCTTTTGGGTGAGCGAAATAAATTGAGATACCGAAAGTTGTTCCGGACGCTTGCCAAATATACTATCTTCTTTTAGCTTATCGGAAAGATTAAAGGTTTTTAAACTGTTCCTTAACGTTTTCCTGCGTTGCTGAAATCCTGTTTTAACCACTCTATAAAATAGTTTTTCATTACAAGGCAGTGAGAAATCTTTTTTCCGCTTTAACCGAAGTACGCCGCTATCTACTTTAGGAGGTGGGTTGAAAACACCAGGTTTTACCGTAAATAAATATTCGGCATCGTAGAAAGCTTGCGTAAGTACTGAAAGTATTCCGTAGGTTTTACTTCCTTCTTTTTCACAGATGCGCTGCGCAACTTCTTTTTGAAACATTCCAGTAAACTCTGGAATTTGCGCTCTGTTTTCTAATGCTTTGAAGACAATTTGTGTGGAGATATTATAAGGGAAGTTGCCAGTAATGGCGAAAGGCTCATCTCCAAAGAAATCACTTAATTCTGTTTTTAGAAAATCCCCTTCTAAAATTTGAAGGTTTTCATCTGGATAATTTGCTTCTAGAAATGTAATGGAATCACTATCCAAATCCATTGCAACTACTTGAATATCTTTTTTAATAAGATATTTTGTGAGCACGCCCATTCCAGGACCAATTTCTAGCACATTTTTATAGCCTTGCAGCGTGAGTGTATCTCCAATTTTTTCGGCAATATTCTCGTCGTGGAGAAAATGCTGACCCAAATGTTTTTTTGCTCGAACTTGTTTGCTCATACTAATTAATGTATTTGGCTAAATATACTGTTATTGAATAATAAATGGATAGCATTACACGATTAAAAAAACACCTTAAAATGGTGTTATTTGCGTAGTTGAACGAAAAAAACATCATTTAAACAAAAACCAATAAAGAATGTTTTAGCGTAAATTATTTTGACAGTATATTGCGTTCAATAATTGAAAATCAGTGTATTGCCTTGTTGAGGAGTGAGTGCAATGTACATCTTATAAAGCCCATTAAAACTATTTTAGTTTTTTGGGCTTTGTTGTTTACTATTGAAAATTACTGTTCATTAACAACTTGCATCTCTGTTCTAAAAGCTACAAACTTTCCTTCAAAAGGTTTACTCTGTTCCCGCAATGTTTGGGCATCTTCTTCGTAATATTTTTGAAGCATCTCCTTGCTTTCGGTTCGGTATTGCACCGAGTAGGTAATACCGCCCATTTCTTCTTCTACTTGGACCCGGGTCATTAATGCTTTTTTAAATTTTCCGGTATTCAACATCGCTGGAATATGCTTTGTTTTCATCCAATCTAGCCATTCGTCGTGAACGCTATTGTCTATATTTATGGTTACGTTATATATGTACATAGAGGTTTATTTTATATGAAGGCTCCGTCATTTGTGTTTTAATACATTACTCAATAGCATCTCCGCGTAAAGTCCTAAAGCGTTTTCGAGCTTCTACAAAGTAGATGCTGTCTGCAAAGTTATAGATTATTTGTTCGTACAAGTCTTTTGCCTTATCGGGTTGTACTAGTTTATCCTCATAAAGTTTTGCTAACCTAAAATAAGCATCATCAGCAACGATTTCGTCAGGATATAATTCTATTAATTTATTGTAATTAGTTTCGGCTTTTTGTAGCTGTTCTGTTTTTTCAAATAATTCAGCTTGTTTTAATAAGGCTTCATCTTCTATTTTTTCTCCTTTATGGTTAGTAAGGATATCTTCTAGTTGTTGAATGGCTTCGGAATCTTTATTCTGTAATGCCAATAAATCTGCGCGAGCATACTTTTTCAAAGCAGTTTGGGTAGAATCTTCTAACGAATTATCACGAATCATTAAGCTGAGTTCCATGGCGTCGTTGGCGATAAGTTGAGAAGCAGATTTTCGTAAAACGTCCAACTGTATTTGAGCCCATTCAAAATCACCTTTATAATAACTCGTCTGGGCTACTTTAAACCTTGCCTCTTGTGCCAAGACATCATTTTTAACTTTTTTCTGAATTTGCGAATAATAGATTAGTGCTTGGTTAAATTTTTCATCGAACACCAAAATATCTGCCAGTTCCATTTTTACCCGTGCTTCCTGAAATGAAGTGAGCCTGTCTTTTAAAAGTGTTTTTAAATTTGAAATAGCATCTTCTTTTTTTTCAGAGTTGAAAGCCAAGAAATGATTGTAATCTACTTGAAGTGCATAGGTTTGTGAACCATAACCAAATTCGTCTAATAGAGCTTTGAACTTTTTTTCAATTTCTGGATAGTCTTTTTTTGTAGTCGTTTTTAAGGCTATTTTCATTAAATATTGATGGCCTTGTAATTTGGCTTCAGGGGTGTAGGAGTGTTCTATTATAAAGGTGACAATCTCCTTTGCATTTTCATAATCTTCTTCGGCTATAGTAACCAAAGCAAGGTTGGCAATACCACTTAAGTCTTCTCCAGTGCGTTTATATATGGCTTTTTCTTGTGTAAATGCTTTTTTAAAGTCTTTTTGCTGAATAAACAACCAACTTAATAAATCGTTATATAGAACATCAGGATTGCTTTGTAGCTTTTGTAGTAATAACTTTCTAAAGATTGTATTTGCTTCGGTTGTAGGTTCTTCTTTAATAAAACTACTAAACTTACGCTTTGCACTAGATTTATAAGAAGGATTTTTTTCGATTAAATTGATATAACTAGCAAACATTTTTTCCAACTTTCCCTGCTCGCCATAAATTTCAGCCAATTGGACATCGTAGTTTTTATTGGTATCATTTTCCATGGCTTTTTCATAGGTAGTGATTGCGTAATCAAGCAAACTATATTTCGAAAAAGCTTTTCCAATGGAGTATGAATAATTAGGACTTTCGAGCGTATATTCAATCGCTTTATTATAATTGGCATTCGCTAGACTGTCTTTTTGTTGAAGCGAATAGTTATACCCTAACTCTACATATAATTGTGGGTTAATCATGCGACTATTCAACTTTTCTTGAAGTAGTTTTTCTGAAACAGTAAAATTTTCCAACTGTTGGTTCACTTCCACCAAAGCGATAAAAAAGTCTAATCGGTTTGGTGTTTGCTTATATAGTTTTTCATAAATAGTTAAAGCCTTTTCATATTCCCCTTGCTCAAAATAGTTTTTGGCCAATGCCTCATTTTGAGCACTCACAGAAGTGATCGTTAGAATAAAAAGTATACTAAATATAAAAATACGCATGGGTTAAAGATACTGAAATGATATGGTACAACCATTGCAAAAATAAAGCCAGTTAATTAGAATATCAACTCTGTAATCTTATGGGTCATCCTTCTTTTATAAAGTTGTATTATCTGTACCTTTGGCTATAAACGAATTATAATATGAATATTTCAGTAGAGTTAACACTTACGCCCATTCAAGATGATTACGAGCCGGCTATTATTAATTTTATAAAAAACTTGCGAAATTCTGGTCTTACGGTAAAAGAAAATCCGTTAAGTACACAAGTTTATGGAGAATATGATGCCGTAATGCAATTACTCAATAAAGAAATGAAAACAGCCTTAGAAGCTGTTGAACGAGGGTTATTGTATATAAAAATAGTAAAATCTGATCGAAGCGATTATGAACCCCATTTTTGAGTTTTTATTCGGGCAGTACGAAGACTATGCCACCCACCAAATAGTACTTGAAATCACAGCTGTTTTATTTGGGTTAGCCTCTTCATTATTTTCAATGAAAAATAGTATTTGGGTATATCCTACAGGTATTGTCAGCACATCAATTTTTGTGTATTTATTATGGCAATGGGGTTTGTTGGGCGATTTAATTATAAACGGCTACTATTTTATAATGAGTGTGTACGGTTGGTATATTTGGACTCGAAAAGTGACTCCAACTCGATATACACCAATCAGTAATACAAATAAAAAAGAGCAGTATATTTCGGCAGGAATTTTTGTAGGTACTTTGCTATTTATCTACGCAGTCTATGAATTTTTTGAAAAATGGACCTCTTGGACCGCTTATGTAGATACTTTGACCACCGCACTCTTTTTTGTAGGTATGTGGCTTTTAGCAAAACGAAAAGTTGAAAATTGGCTTTTCTTATTAGCAGGAAACATTATAAGTGTCCCGTTGTATTTTTACAAAGGGTACACCATTAGCAGTATGCTGTATATTATTTTTGTCTTTATATCAATCGCTGGTTATTTCGCATGGAAAAAACGCTTAAACAATCCGCAGGAAACGGGGATCATTGCATAAAAGTTGTGCTGTACGGCCCTGAATCTACCGGAAAAACAACCTTGGCCAAACAATTGGCTGCACATTATAACACTAAATGGGTGCCTGAATATATGCGCGGTTATTTAGAAGAAAAGTGGGATGCTAAAAAAGAAGCGATTACCCGTGACGATCTGTTGCCTATTGCAAAAGGGCAAATAGCACTGGAAAATAAAATTGCCGAAACTACTAATAAACTTCTTTTTTGTGACACTAATCTTTTAGAGCTAAAAGTATATTCAGAATATTACTATAATGGATTTTGCCCTTCGGAAATAAAAAAAGCTGCTGAAGAAAATCAATATCACCATTTTTTTTTAACCTATATTGATGTACCGTGGGAAGCAGACAGATTACGGGATCGCCCTAACGATAGATTAAAAATGTTTACTATTTTTGAGACAGAACTACGCAAAAAACAACTCCCTTATACAGTTTTAAAAGGTTCTCTAGAACAACGGATGAAAACCGCAACCAAAATTATTGAGGGATTGCTCAACAACTAATTATGTTAAATAAAAAAGACGTAAAACAAATAGAGGAAAACGGTCACACTATAGAAGAAGTGGCAAAACAACTAGAAACCTTTGCAAAGGGGATTCCCTATTCCGCTATTGTAACAACTGCTTCTGTAGGTAATGGAATCGAAGTTATTTCCGAAGAAAAGCAGCAACAGCTAATCCATATTTATGAAACCGAAAAGCAGCAAAAGGAACTCGTAAAATTTGTTCCAGCTTCCGGAGCGGCAACGCGAATGTTTAAGTTTTTATATCAGTTTTTAAAAGAATACGATCCCGATGAAGAATCTTTAAATAAATACATAAAAAAAGGAAACCATAAAGCATTGGATGTCTTTGTGAGCAACGTAAAGGATTTTGCTTTTGTAAACGAAGTACGGAGTAAAATACGCGAATTATACCCAAACTATAAAACTAATAAAAAAGGAAAACGGGCGCATTATTTTATAAAAGCCATGCTGCAACCAAAAGGTTTGGGATATAGAAACTTACCAAAAGGCTTGATACCGTTTCATAAATATAAAAAATACTACGCCACAGCTTTTGAAGAGCAATTATACGAAGCCGCCTTCTATGCTTCGGCAAAAGACAATGCTTACTTGCATTTCACGTTTTCAGAAGCACATGTTTCAAAATTTAAAGATGAATTTGAAGCGGTTAAAAGTAGATTGACAAAAGCTACTAAGACCAAATTTCATATTTCGTATTCGTTTCAGAAAAAAGAAACCGATACCATTGCCGTAAACGAAGACAATAAACCTTTTCGTGATAGTAATGGAAACTTTATTTTTCGCCCTTCTGGTCACGGAGCGTTATTGGAAAACCTAAATGAGGTAAATGCCGATATTGTTTTTATTAAAAACATCGACAATGTAATTGTCCGTGAACGCGTGGAGGAGATTGCACAGTATAAAAAAATGTTAGCCGGTAAATTAATTTGGTTACAGCAAAAAGCTTTTGATTTTCTTGAAAAATTGTCGAGCGATACCATTTCCGAAGAAGAAATAAACGACATCCGTTCTTTTCTATGGAACCACCTTAATTGTAAAGAATTGCCTCAAACCAAAGAAAAATTATACGAAAAATTGAATAGACCCATACGGGTTTGTGGTGTGGTAAAAAATACAGGAGCTCCTGGGGGTGGTCCATTTTGGGTAAAAAATAACGAAGGGGAAACCACCTTACAGATTGTAGAAACAGCCCAGATAGATATGGAAGATTCTCATCAAAAAGCAATCGTAAACGAAGCGACGCACTTTAACCCAGTAGATTTGGTGTGTGGAATCCGAAATTTTAAAGGCGAAAAATTTGATCTAAAACAATACTGTGATCCTGATACGGGCTTTATTTCTTTAAAATCACAAGATGGAAAACCTTTAAAAGCTTTAGAACTTCCTGGTCTTTGGAATGGTGCTATGGCCAAATGGAATTCGGTTTTTATAGAAGTTCCATTGATTACCTTTAATCCTGTTAAAACGGTAAACGATTTGCTGCAACCTGAACATCGCCCTAATAGTTAAAATGAATACCGATACACTAATAAAAGAATTAACCTTTAAAGCCATGCGAAGCAGTGGCCCAGGCGGACAACATGTAAATAAGACGTCTAGTAAGGTGGAGGTGAGTTTTAATATTGAAGCATCACTGGCGCTAAGTGATCAAGAAAAACAGCGGTTGCAACAAAAACTACAAAACAAAATCTCTTCGGAAGGAACCTTGAGCCTTCAATGCAGTGAAAGCAGAAGCCAGCACCGTAACAAAGCTATTGTGATAGAACGTTTAATCGATTTGCTGAAACAAAGCCTGAAACCCGTTAAAAAAAGGAAAAAAACTAAAACTCCTAAAAGGGCAATTGAAAAGCGGTTAAAAACAAAAAAGAACACTGCTTTAAAAAAAGCCAACCGCAAACCTCCCAAAATTGACTAGTTAAATACAGTTTTTGTATACATTTTACACAACTGTACCCATTTTCTACACAGTATTTCATTTTTTATAAAAAGACCAGGTGTTATTTAAATAATTGATAATTAACATGTTAATTAAATAATTCTGAAGAGATTTTGAATTGGCACTACTTTTTCATTATACAAGTCAAATAACAAAAAGACAATAACAAACCTATAACTTAGAAACTATGAAAAAGTCAATTTTAGCAATCGCTATAGTGCTGGGATCCCTGACAGCAGTTCAAGCACAAGATAAGGCAATCGCACAAACTTCTACTAATGAAGCGAAAGCAACTATAAGTGCACAAACTCCAGCCCAAGACAACTTTAAGCAAATTAAAGCAACCGAATTACCAAAACCAGTATTGGAAGCCGTAGCCAAAGAATTTGAAGGCGCTACTGTATCTAAAGCTTACAAAAATGAACAAGGCGAATACAAACTGGTACTTGCAACAGCTGAGAAAGCAGAACAAACCGTTTATGCAAACAGTCAAGGTGAGTGGATTAAGAAGCAGTAAGCTGCAGTAGTTAGATTCAATACTTCGGAGGATGTCCAATCTGGGCATCCTCTTTTTTATGCTTTATACTTAAATAAACTAATTCAGTTTCAATAACAGTTTAATTGCAAAGCTGTCTCAAAAAATATGGGACAAAAAAAATTGACTTTAAAACTGGCTTTGTGTGAATATTACACAATTGTGAACTGCTTTTACACACTAAACATATTAATATAAGAAATGATTAAAAACCTGTTAGACCATCAATAGCTGTTGTTAGAAGAGGTTTTAATAGCGAATTTATATTAATGGCATTACTTTTTCAGTGTATAGAACAGAATTTAGTAATAATAATAACAACATAAAATTTAAAACTATGAAAAAGTTAATTTTTGCAACCGCACTAGCAATAGGATCGTTAACCGCAGTAAATGCGCAACAAGATGCAGCAGTAGCACAAGCTTCAACCGACGAAGCAACAATGACACAAGCTGTTGATGCTCAAGAAACAGTTGCTCAGGATTTTAAAGAGATTAAAGCAACCGAATTACCCAAACCAGTACTAGAAGCTGTGGCAAGCGATTTTGAAGGTGCTACGGTATCTAAAGCATACAAAAATGCTAAAGGGGAATATAAAGTTGTTGTCGCAACAGCCGATAATAAACAAAAAACTTTATATGCAACTGCTGATGGTAATTGGGTGAAGAAGAAAATGAAAATGAGCGGAAAAAGTAGACAATAATTTGAATTAGCCAAATTCAATACTTTTAAGGGATATCTATTTGGATATCCCTTTTTTTATGCGCTATTTTTTAAAAGGGTAGAAGTCTCAGTTTTCTAAGAGTTTCAAATTTGTTCAAGTTTTAGTATTTCTTTCTACACCGACATAAGCAAGGCGAATTAACTTAACCAAAATTAGATTGTTATACTCTATTAGATTGTTATACTCTATTTAAAATAATGGTGTGTTTTAATTATAGGATTAATAAATAGTATTAACTAATCAATTTTCAATTTGCCACTTGGAGTGCAGCGTTTGTCTTTAAACAATTTTTGTGTGAATATTACACAGGTGTTTAGTGGATTTATACAGCTAAAAATTAATTACAGAGTAATTTAAAAATCTTGTCATGCTAGCAATGAAAGTGCTTTTGAATGGTTTTGTCTTTCATTAAATCTTCATGGCATTACTTTTTCATTATATAGAACAGAATTAGAAACGAAATAATAATTATAAAATTTAAAAACTATGAAAAAGTCAATTTTAGCAATCGCAATCGCATTAGGATCACTAACCGCTGTAAACGCACAAGATGGAGCAATTGCTCAAGCATCAAGTGATCAAGCAACATTAGCTCAAAAAGCACAGGCTTCAGAAGCACAAGGATTTACAGAGGTAAAAGCTTCCGAATTACCAAAACCAATTTTAGAAGCTGTATCTACAAAATATGATGGAGCAACTGTATCTAAAGCATATAAAAATGCTAAAGATCAATATAAATTAATGCTTGCAACAGCTGATAGTAAAGAGAAAACTGTTTATATAAATAATGAAGGACAGTGGTTACAGACTAAGTAATTTCACTTGATTATATTCGATATATTTGGGATGTCCTTCGGGGCATCCCTTTTTTTATGAAAACTTTAAAAGTTTGCTCCTACCATAGCTGTATTTTTGTGTGGAGATAAAAATAGTATGACGCACAAGATTCTTATTGTTGAAGACGATATTGCTTTCGGAAAAATGCTAGCCACATTTCTAGAACGCAAAAAATTTTCGGTGACCACTACCAGTACTGGAACTAATGGTAAAGAACTCCTAAAAGATGAGGAATTTGATTTATTGATTACCGATTTAAAACTCCCCGACACAAATGGAATGGCTCTTTTAGAACATGTGAAAGAAACTTATCCTAAAACTCGCGTTATCCTTATGACGGGTTATGCTGAAGTAAATACAGCAGTTGAGGCCATTAAAAAAGGAGCTTTAGACTATATTTCAAAACCTTTCCGTCCAGAAGAGTTGTTAATGATTATAGAACAAGCTTCTGAAAGTCTTGAGAAGCCCGTTACAGAACAACCAAAGAAATCTTCAAGTCAACAGAAACCCGCTTCATCCTCAAATACAGGGGCAAAAGCAGTACAAAAACAAGAATCGAACCCGAAACCACCGGAAAGTAATTTTGTTACTGGAATCAGTGAGTCTTCAAAAAAATTCAATCAGTATTTAAAGTTGGTAGGTCCTACCGATATGTGCGTGCTTATACAAGGTGAAAGTGGTACTGGAAAGGAAGTAGCTGCAAATGCTATTCACAAATTCAGTAATCGAAGCAATAGACCATTTGTAGCGGTAGATTGTGGCGCTATTCCCAAAGAAATTGCTTCCAGTGAATTTTTTGGTCATGTAAAAGGAAGTTTCACGGGGGCTGTAAACGATAAAAAAGGCCATTTTGAAGCAGCAGATACCGGAACGTTGTTTTTAGATGAAGTAGGAAATCTCTCCTATGAAAATCAAGTGCAATTGCTCCGAGCCTTGCAAGAACGGAAAATAAAACCAGTTGGCAGTAACACAGAAATACAAGTAGATGTACGGATTATTTCCGCAACTAATGAGGATTTAACCAAAGCAGTTGAGGAGGGAAGGTTCCGGGAAGATTTGTATCATCGCTTAAATGAATTTTCCATTCACATCCCTTCGTTGCGTGAACGTAGCGAAGATTTATTTTTGTTTACCGAATTTTTCTTGGAGCAAGCTAACCAATCATTAAACAAAAATGTGATGGGGCTCTCTAAAGAAGTAGAAACTGCCTTTAAACAATACGCTTGGCCAGGAAACCTCCGCGAGTTGAAAAATATCATAAAACGTTCGGTTTTATTAACACCTGGCGAACAGATACCGCTAGATGTAATCCCAAGAGAAGTGGTTACGGCTAAAGAAACAGAAACAAAAACAACTGATTTTTCAAAAGAAGGTAATGAAAAACAATTGATTTTGAATGCGTTAAAAGAAACAAAGAATAATAAATCGCGTGCTGCCAAGTTGTTAAATATTACCCGGAAAACCCTCTATAATAAATTAGAACAGTACGATATTGAACTTTAATGGTTTTGCTGCAAAGCAGTAAGCAATTTCTTTATTTCAAGTTGCAAACCCTTATAAAGAGGAGCTAAATTACTCTTTTCTTCTTCTGGAATAGTTTCTAAAGCTTCAAGAATTGGAATCACTTTATGGGCACTAATTTGTCGGCACATCGTCAACATTCTATGGGCAGTTTGGCTTACTTCCTCTCTGTTTTTTCCTTCTATAAAACCTTTCAACTCTACCATGTCCTTTTTTGTTTGGGTGTAGAAAACCTCTAGTACATCGTTAAGAGCTTCATCGGTCTCTAAAAATGATCGTAATAATGATAAATCATACAAATCACTTTTTTCCTGTCTAGCGGGCTGTGCGGGTTGAGGTGTAGTTACGGTTTCTGAAGAATTTGATTGCTTTTTTACACTTGAAATAGAAGAAGGAAGCACCTTCTCTAATACCGATACTAAGTCGTTTTTGGTAAACGGTTTTTGTAGAACTTCGGTAAAACCTTTGTCAAAATAGGCTTTTCGGGTGTGTTCACGGCTGCCAGTCATGGCTATTATTGGTTGGTTATTATAGTTATTTATGGCTCCCTTTTTAAAATTTTCTAAAATTTCAAAGCCACTGGTTGTGGGCATTTGTATATCTGTCAATACAAAATCAAAATCTGTTTTTTCTCCCTTTTCAAAAGTAGAATATTTCTCAAAATCACGAATTTCGATGTTCATTTGGCCAAATAATTCAGAAAGCATGGTGCGCATCGCTGGGTCATCGTCAAAAACAATAGCTTTTAAGTTTTTAAAAGCTGTTTCAGAAGTTTTTGTTGAATTACGGACTGTGCGATCAGATTTTTTTAATGGAATTTGTAGAGTAAAAGTACTCCCTTCACCGGGTTTACTTTCTACTTTAAGGCTTCCGTCAAGTAAGCTAGCTAACTTTTTCGAAATCGCTAACCCGAGTCCATAGCCACCAAATTTCTTAGCGGTATCGGCTTCAGCTTGGGTAAATTCCTTAAAAATAAGTTGTTGTTTTTCTTCTGAAATACCAATACCCGTATCGATTACATCGATTTTAACTCTAACTGATTTTTTTCTAGCTTTTAACAGGGAAGCCTTTAATTCAATACTTCCCGTTTCAGTAAACTTAAAAGCATTCCCAACTAGATTATTTAGAATTTGTTGCATTCGTAGGGGATCGCTTTCAAAAACCCTGTTTTGTAAGTATGGGTCTATGGTAACCAAAAGCTCTACTTTCTTTTCTGAATAAATGTCCCGATATGTTTCTGTTGTTTGCTGCAATAGGTTTTCCAATGAAAATGGGACCGACTCCATTTTTAGTTTTCCTGCTTCTAATTTTGAAAAATCAAGCAAATCGTTTACTAACTTCGAAACGTATTCCGACCCTGAATGAATTTGGTTTATGTAATGATGTTGTTTTTCCGAAAGTGAGGTGTTTTCCATTAACCCCGTATAACCAACAATGGTATTTAAAGGTGTTTTAAGATCGTGGCTTACGGTAGCAATTAACTGCTCTCTGCTTTTAAGTAAGTTTTCAGCATATTTTTTTGATTTTTCAAGCGATTGTTTAAAGCGTTCGGCTCTAAAAAAGTCACTTAAAATAAAATACGTAAAAAGTAAAATTACCACGAACCCAACCACTGCTGCTCCTTGTAAAATAGTGACTGTTCTTGCTACCGAAGCTTCTCTTTTAGTTTTTTCTAGGTTGTTTAGTTTTGTGTTTTCAGCTTCAAAATTGGTAATGAGAAGACGTAACTGAGAAGATAATGTTAAATCGTTTCTAATCAATTCATTCTCTTTTTGTTGAAGCGAACGCTGTGCTCTCGAATTTTCACGCTTAGCTTCAGCAACAAGATAGCGGGATTGCGCCAACATAGAATCGACCATACGGGCTTGAACCTGAGTGGTGTCTACATCGTTGTTCTGGTTTATTATATCAATGTAAGAGTTCCAAAAAGAGCGTTCTTTGGGGGAAAGGGCGGCAGGATTTTCAACAAAGGTTTCCAAGGTGAGTTTGCCCATGGAGTTGTCTAATTTTTTAAACTCATTTAAAATATCATCCAGCGAGGTATCCTTACTATTGGTAATCTTTAAAATACGAAGTTGCTCTATGTTTTTTTTCTTTTCGGTAAGCAGTTCGCGCACACTATCCAGTTGTCTTTTCTGGCTTTCATCATTTGTGAGTAACTTTATAGTTTCTACCTTTTCAAAGAGCGAATCACTTAAGGTGATATATTTTTTGTAATCTTTTTCTTTTTGGGTTAACAGTGCCAAACGCGAAAAACTATCGGCTTCATATACTAGGTTTACAAGCGATCCTGTAGCAAAAAACTTTTTTTCTTCAGTTTTCTCGGTAGGGTTAATAACATAGTTTTTATATTCAGAATAAATAAAATACCCTACAACAACAGCCAATGCTCCTAAAACCAGATAGCTTAGGATGATTTTAAAAGTAAACCTGTTTTTGGTTTTTGGCATGGGTCAAAAATACATACAATGTAAACGACAGCATATTAATGATATGATAAAAAAGTACGATTAGGCTTTTACAATCTTAAAGTCTTGATTACTTTTGCCGCACATCTCAAAGGGGTGCCTATTTTAATTTATTTTTTAAATTATTTGAAGCTGAGATTATACCCATAGAACCTAGAACAGGTAATGCTGTTTAGGAAAAGAACAACAAGCAGTTGTAGCCAGTAGAAGTCATTTTTATTGGAAATTTTAAACCTTTTATTAACCGAGAATAATGGCCCCTTTTATTCGTAATTAAATTTTTACGAATGAAATCGTTATTTATTTCGGCTGCTTTACTAACAACAACCATAGCAGCCATCGCACAAGAAACACAGCAAGATTCAACCAAAGTTGAAAGCTTGGAAGAAGTGTTTATCCAGGCAGTTCGCGTAGATGCAGACTCGCCAATTACCCACTCAAACCTCAATGAAGAGGAAATTGAAACCCGAAATTTAGGACAAGATGTTCCTTATTTACTCAACTATTTACCGTCTGTAGTAACTACCAGTGATGCCGGAGCCGGCGTTGGGTATACTTATATTCGTGTAAGAGGTAGTGATGCCTCACGAGTGAATGTAACACTAAATGGAATCCCTTATAACGATTCTGAAAGCCAAGGAACTTTTTGGGTAAACATGCCAGATTTTGCTTCTTCTATTCAAAACTTACAGTTACAACGGGGTGTAGGAACATCAAGTAATGGCTCTGGAGCATTTGGAGCGAGCTTGAATATTTTAACCGACGGAACTTCCGATGAAGCCTACGGTGAAATTTCAAATTCATTTGGTTCGTTCAACACCCGAAAGCACAATGTGAAATTTAGCACTGGACTTTTAAAAGATCGCATAGAAATCGCCGGGCGTCTATCCAAAATTGAATCAGATGGATATATTGACAGGGCAAGTTCCGATTTAAAATCCTATTTTTTGCAAGGGGCTTATAAAGACCAAAACACCCTGATAAAAGTATTAACCTTTGGTGGAACCGAAGAAACATATCAAGCTTGGAATGGTATCGATGCCGAAACGTTGGAAAATGACCGAACGTTTAATCCATCAGGAATGTACACAGACGAAGATGGAAACACTCGTTTTTATGATAACGAAGTAGATAATTACGCGCAAGATCATTATCAAGTCCTTTGGAACCAGCGTTACGATAACAACTGGAGTAGTAACGTTGCATTAAATTATACCTACGGAAGAGGCTATTTTGAACAATATAAAGAAGACGAGGATTTTGGAACTTACGCTTTTGACCCTATTGAAATAGGGGGTGATACTATTAATACTACCGATTTAATACGTCGCCGTTGGTTAGATAATGACTTCTACGCCGTAAATGCCAATGTAAACTACAAAGATGATGCGCTTAATATTTCCGCAGGAGCATTTTTTAGTACCTATAAAGGCGATCACTATGGCGAAGTAATTTGGGCACGCTATGCAAGTGATTCTGAAATACGAGATCGATACTATTTTAGCGATGCTACTAAAAACGAGTTTACAACCTTTGCAAAAGCTACCTATCGATTTAATAATCAATGGCAGGTATTTGGAGATTTACAAGGACGTTTTTTGAGTTATGAAACTGGCGGAATTACATCAGATGTTGTACCAATTGATGTAGATGAAACATATAGTTTTTTTAACCCCAAAGCGGGGGTTTCATTTCAATTGAACGATGCCAACCAGTTTTATGCTTCCTACGGAAGAGCGCATCGTGAACCTACCCGAAACGATTTTGAAGAAGACATTACCACACCCGAAAAATTAGACGATTTTGAATTAGGGTGGCGTTTTGCTTCAGAAAAAGTTCAAGTAAATACCAATTTGTTTTATATGGATTACAGAGATCAGTTGGTGCTTTCGGGCGAGTTGAATGATGTAGGCGCACCGCTTCGAACCACTAGTGGTGAAAGTTATCGTTTAGGGCTAGAGGTGGATGCCACTATTGCTATTTCAGAAAAAATAAGTATCCGTCCTAATGTGGCGCTAAGCTCCAATAAAAATGTAGATTTTGTAACCTCTCAAAATGGTGAATTAGTGAATCTTGGAAATACAAATATCTCCTTTTCACCAGAGATTGTAGCTGGAAATATGCTAGAGTATCGTCCAGTAAAAAATGTACAACTGGCTTTATTGTCTAAGTTCGTGGGCGAACAATTTATGGGAAATATTGACAGTGATGTTTCAAAACTGGATAGCTTTTTTATAAACAACCTAAATATTGCGTATCGCTGGGAAAATGTACCTTTTGTAAACGAAATTTTATTCACCGGATTGGTAAACAACATTTTTAATGTAGAATATATTTCTAACGGATACTTTTTTACGTTTGATGGTGTAAACGACCAAGGAGATGTTACCACATTTGAAGGTGCAGGGTATTACCCACAAGCTAAAACTAATTTCTTAGTAGGGGCGACTATTAAGTTTTAACACCAATGTAGTAATATAGTAAAGAAAGCCTGTTCAAATTGAACAGGCTTTCTAATAATTAGTTTGTAATACTAATAGTGTTGCCTGAACGTACAGCACGATAACGTTGCATAGGGTAACGGCTTGGGTCGGTTATGTTTTGGCCAGTTATAATATTGTATTTATTATCATCATCGCAAGGACAAGTGGCTTCAATACCATCAATCTCCATACGAGAACAATCTGTAGGCACGTGGTTCGGGTCGCTTAATTCAAAAGCGTGATATGTTGTGTTATCCACATTATAAATAACAACGCCTCGAATACCTTGTCGAGTAACCACTAGCGAATTGCTTGGGAAGTTAAGGGAATTATACTCTGGCAGATTTAAATTTAGATTTAAATTTACCAAGGGGGACGTTAAAAAAGGATTATCGTCTAAATTATCATCATCATTTTTGCAGGCAAATAGCATACTAAGTGATAAGAGGAAAACAATTTTTTTCATAGCTTAATTTTTCAATCGCGAAATTACAATTATTTATGCAACAAGTTATTTTTTAGTATATTTGTTAGAACAGATCCCGTCAAGCGCATGGGATTTTTTGTGTTTAATATCTTAACGCCAACATAAAAGTGGTGTTCTATAAAATAAAAGAATAACGTGTTTAGTACACAAACGATGAAGTTATGAGTAAAGTATCTTATTACACTGCAGAAGGACTAAAAAAATTAAGGGAAGAGCTTAATCAATTAAAAGATGTGGAGCGCCCAAAAGCTTCTCAAGCTATTGCTGAGGCAAGAGATAAGGGTGATTTAAGTGAAAATGCCGAGTACGATGCTGCGAAAGAAGCACAAGGAATGCTTGAAATGCGTATTTCAAAATTAGAAGAAGTTGTTGCAAATGCTAGAGTTATTGATGAGTCACAATTGGATACATCAAAAGTATTAATACATTCCAATGTGAAAATTAAAAATCAATCTACCGGAGCAGAAATGCAATATAAACTGGTGGCACAGAGTGAAGCAGATTTAAAAAGCGGAAAAATTTCTGTAGATTCACCTATTGGAAAAGGACTTTTAGGAAAAGAAGTAGGTGACACTGCTGAAATAAGTGTTCCTAATGGAACTATGAAATTTGAAATTCTTGAGATAACAAGGGGATAATCATGGCAACACTATTTACAAAAATAATAAAGGGCGAAATACCAAGCCACAAAGTGGCCGAAGACGATAGTTTTATCGCTTTTCTTGATGTGAACCCTAATGCAAAAGGACATACTCTATGTGTTCCAAAAGAAGAGGTGGATAAAATCTTTGAAATGGGAGAGCATAAATATCTAGGATTAATGCAATTTTCTAGACGTGTAGCCAGAGCAATTGAAAAAACAGTTCCTTGTAAACGAGTGGGGATGGCTGCTATAGGTCTGGAAGTGCCACACGTGCACGTACATTTAATTCCGCTCAATGGAATGAGTGATATGGATTTTTCTAAAAAAGTTGACATGTCGCAAGATGAACTTTCTCAATTGGCTGCCGCTATCCATAAAAACTTAGATTAAGCACTTTTTTATTCAAAAAGAGGAATGACTATAAACTAGTAATGGTTTATAGTCATATTTGATTCAAAAGTAAAAAGGTTGCAGCTCCAATTATCACAATCCCAAATAAAATTAACCCATACGTTAATGGTTTTAATTTTAGATAGTTAGTGTTTGGGTGTGCTTGTTTTTTGTGGTATTGGTAAACTCGTTCAATATCTTCATCCCAATTTACCGGGTAAATAGTATTCTTGCACGTATGGCAATATAGTTTTTCATCAATTTCCTTATTTGCTTGAGTATACAGCTTTGTGTGTTTTTCCTCTTGGGTAAAAGTAAACTCCAAACCATCCGTGTCGTAACATTCTGGGCAATTGTTGTTTAGGCGTGCGGTGTGTAATACGTGTCTTGTTATCATATTTAGTTTTGTAAGCGTAATACCACTTCCATCGTGGTTCCTTTTCCGGGCGTGCTGTTTAAAACGTGTATTTTTCCGTTATGGTATGTGTCAATAATACGTTTTACTAACGAAAGTCCGAGTCCCCAACCTCTTTTTTTGGTAGTGTAACCGGGTAAGAAAACCATTTTATGTTTTCTTTTCGGAATTCCTTTACCAGTATCACTTATTCGTAAATATGCTTTTTTGTTACTTGTTTCAATGGAGATGGTAATGGTTCCTTTCCCTTTCATGGCATCGATACCGTTTTTTACTAAGTTTTCTATGGTCCACCCAAAAAGTTGTTCGTTCAGTAAAACTGGGATAGGCTCTTTAGGAATATTTAATTGGAAATCAATTAATTTTGAACTTCTCCTTTTTAAATAATCAAAAGCAGTTTGTGTTTCAGCAACCAAATCTGTTTTTTCAAGTTTTGGCACAGACCCAATTTTTGAAAATCGCTCGGTAATAGTTTGCAATCGATCCACATCTTTCTCTATTTCCGTAACATATTCTTGGTTTACGTTTTCTTCTTTTAAAATCTCGGTCCAACCTACTAATGAAGATAGCGGAGTGCCTATTTGGTGTGCTGTTTCTTTAGCCATACCGGCCCAGAGTTTGTTTTGTTCGGCAGATTTAGATGTTTGATAAAATAGATAAATGGCCAAAAAGATGAGCAATATGATCACGATTAACATCGCTGGATAATACTTTAGTTTGTTGATTAAAGATGAATTTCCATAGTAAATTACCTGTAATAATTCATCTTTATAATAAACCTTAATGGGTTTGTATTCTGAAGAAAACTGAGCAATTAGTTTTTGTCTTTTTTTAGGAGTATTTATTTGATTTTCAGGGATGTTACGTTCGTTGTAAGTATCTGCTTCGGGACTGTACAGAATCATCGGTGTAGTATTGTTGCTCTGTATTACTACCGAAGCTGTTTCGCTCATGGCATCTTCTGCAGGATTCAGTTTTTGAAGTTCCTCTTGAGCAGCCGCCCAAACCTTCATTTTATTACGCTCGTCATCTTTTAATTGATTAAAAAACACAAACGTGTTCCATAAAATAAGACTAATTATTATTGTGGAGGCAGCAATAAAAAACCAACGAGTAAAAGCTATTTTGTTGAACATAAAAAAAGTAAAATGTGTTTTTCTTCTTTAGTTAATTTTAAAGGGGAATAAATATAAAGCAAATATGTTGATATTATTGTACAATCAAATTTTTACAACTTTTTAAGTTTGGGTACCTTTGTAGCTTATGATTAGTATTGACCCACAAGAAATTACCACAAAAAAACTGCACGGCTACTTAGTAGGCGCCGTAGCACCACGTCCTATATGTTTTGCTAGTACAGTAGATACGGACGGACATGTAAACTTATCACCATTTAGTTTTTTTAATGTATTTGGCGCTAACCCACCTACAATGATTTTTTCACCGGCACGCCGGGTTCGTGGTAATACTACCAAGCATACGTTAGAGAACGTGTTGGAAACCAAAGAAGTGGTCATCAACATAGTAAATCACGCTATGGTACAGCAAATGAGCCTTTCTTCTACGGAATACGATAAAGGTGTGAATGAGTTTGTTAAAGCGGGCTTTACCGAAATTCCTTCCGATGTTGTAAAACCACCTAGAGTGGCCGAATCACCTGTTCAATTTGAATGCAAGGTGAAAGAGGTTATAGAGACGGGAAAAGAGGGTGGTGCCGGTAACTTGGTAATTTGCGAAGTAGTAAAAGTCCATGTAGATGAAAGTATTTTAGATGAAAAAGGAAGTATTGATCCCGACAAATTAGACGCTGTAGCACGTATGGGAGGTAATTGGTACACCCGTGCAAAAACTGGTATGTTTGAGGTGCCAAAACCCCTTAGAACTTTAGGAATGGGAGTTGACGCCTTACCCAAGCCAATTAGAACAAGTAGTATCCTTACTGGAAATGACTTGGGAATGCTCGGTAACGTGGAAAACTTACCAGCACACCAGCAAATTCAAGCATATATTGAAGATGCTTCGGAAACAGAACAATACTTAATCGCTTCGGGTACTGAGGAAGAAATTCACACTAGAGCACAAGAGTTGCTTTGCGATGGTAAAATAACAGAAGCATGGAATTTATTGTTGGCACGTTCTACTTCAGAAAAACCGAATAAATAGAAAGAAAAATTAAATCTTGATAACGAATAAATCAATAACACAATAACGAATACGATGGAAGTACAAGGAAAAATAAAGATGATTGATGATACTAAAACTTACGGAAGCAATGGTTTTAGAAAACGTGAGATGGTCGTAACCACAGAAGAGCAGTACCCACAACATATTTTAATAGAGTTTATACAAGATAAAACCGATTTGCTGGATAAATATAACGTTGGACAAAATGTAAAAGTGAGTATTAACCTTCGTGGTCGCGAATGGACAAACCCACAAGGAGAAACAAAATATTTTAACTCCTTAAATGGATGGCGTATTGAGAATGTAGACCAATCTGTTTCACAAAACATGCCACCAATGCCACCAGAAGATGCTTTTGAGCCAGCAAACGATTTAAACGAAGAAGATCACGACGATTTGCCGTTTTAATTAAAAAACAATCAGAAATATTATTTAGAAGCCCGAAACCAATCAGTTTCGGGCTTTTTTTTATTTTTGGGTTGTATAGTTCACCCACAGGCAAAAACCCATTTTATGCACTTTTTAACCGAACAACTTTGGTTTCCACCCATTACCGATGCTTCAGAAGATGGGTTGTTAGCCGTTGGTGGCGATTTATCTTCAGAGCGATTACTATTGGCATATCAATCCGGAGTTTTTCCTTGGTATTCAGAAGGGCAACCAATATTATGGTGGAGTCCAGATCCACGGATGGTTTTATTTCCGAAGAATTTAAAGGTTTCAAAAAGTTTTAGAAAAACCATTAATTCTGAAAAATTCACGGTTACATTTAATCAAAATTTTATAGATGTAATTGAAAACTGCGCTTCCATTAGAAGAGAAGGGCAAGTTGGAACTTGGATTACTTCAGAAATGGAAAAAGCATATATTAAGTTACACGAAAAAGGTCATGCCATATCAGTAGAAGTATGGAAAGACGCCAAACTAGTAGGAGGTTTATATGGAGTTGATTTAAAAGATAAAAAAGTGTTTTGTGGCGAAAGTATGTTTGCAAAGGTAAGCGATGCTTCAAAAGTGGGATTTTATCATTTGATAGAATTTCTGAAAGGAAAAAATTATAAAATTGTCGATTGTCAAGTTTATACAGAACATTTAGAGCGCTTAGGGGCTGAAGAAATTTCTAGAAAAGAATTTTTGCAATACCTTAATTTTTAAAGGCTTAATCGAATTTCTTCCTTAGCATTAAAAAAAGTATCTTCGTAAGGTTAATTAATTTAGTATGAAAAATCAATACCTTACATTTCAATTACTTACAATATTCTGCTCTAGTCTAGCATTTTCACAGCAAAAACCATTACCAAAAGGATTAACCGAAGCTGAGAAAGAATTAATAGCTGATTATCAATTTACATCTAATAGAATTACACCACCACCTAGTACCCCAGTTCGGGCTGCTGCAGAATGGGAAGAGGTGGAATATTTAGTAGTAAGTTGGGATCCAAGTTTTCCAAACATTTTAAAACAAATAGTTGAAGCAGGAGTTGAGGAATGTAAAGTGATTATTACTACTACAAATCAAGCTTCGGTAGAATCGTATTTGCAATCTCAAGGTGTAGACCTAACCAACGTTTCTTTTTTAAATGAAGAATTTGATACTATTTGGATTCGTGATTACGGCGGAAATACCATATACAGTAATGATGTAGGAGAACGAGCTCTTACCGATTGGATTTATAATAGACCAAGGCCTAATGATGATGTTATGCCAACCGCACACGCAAATCTAGTTGGTATGCCTATTTATACAACTACTTCTGGGAGCAGCGATTTAGTGAACACAGGCGGAAATTATATGAGTGACGGACTGGGAAATGCGTTTGCTTCAGAACTGGTTTTAGAAGAAAATGCACCCGGTAATCCTTATGGAGTATCTGTAAAAACCGAAAGTGAGATCGATGCTATTATGAATGAGTATATGGGCATAGAAAATTATATTAAGATGGAAACGCTGCCGTATGATGGTATTCATCATATTGATATGCATATGAAGTTATTGGATGAAGAAACCATTTTAGTAAGCGAATATCCTGAAGGCGTGGCCGATGGTCCTCAAATCGAGGAAAATATAAACTACGTGTTAGATAATTTTGAATCGCCTTTTGGAACACCCTATAAAATTAAATGGATTCCTGCTCCACCAAGCCCATCTGGTGCGTATCCCGATACTGGCGGAAGCTATAGAACCTACAGTAATATGATTTTTGTAAATAAAACGGTAATGGTGCCTACATATCGACCAGAAGTAGACCAACCAGCGTTAGATTATTTGGAAGAATTATTACCCGGCTATAACATTGTACCCATAGATGTAGACAACTCAGGAGAAAACTTAATTTCATTATCAGGAGCTATTCATTGTATTTCTCATACTATTGGAGTAGAAAACCCATTATGGATTGTCCATAACCCTATAGAAGAAGCACAGGCAGGAAGTGCTGTAGCCATCAATGCCATGATAAAACATAATTCAGGAATCAACACTGCTAATCTTTATTGGAGAGAAGTAGGGGCTTCAGATTATACTCAAGCTTCTATGACGTTAAGTAGTGATGATAATTGGACAACCAACCTCACGTTGCCTTTAGAAGATGTAGATATTGAATATTACATCCATGCAGAAGCAAATTCAGGAAAAACTATAAATAGACCTATTGTTGCTCCAGAAGGATATTGGACAATTGATACCGCTACGTTATCTACCGAAGAATGGGCGGAGAATAATATTTCAAGCGCCTATCCTAATCCAGCTATAGATGAAGTTAACTTTAACCTAAATGCTATAGAAGGCCCCGTAGAAATGTCAGTTTATAATATTTTAGGTCAACAGTTATACAGTACAACTATTACAGATGCTAACGGAACTATAAATTTAAAACTGAATGCGAATTGGAAAGGAACCTTGTTTGTAACCTTTACAGGACGGTTTGGACAGGTAAATAAAAAAATACTTAAGTTGTAGTAAATAAGCTACTTTATGTTACCAATATTTTAACAAACCAATTGCAATAATTTGCAGTTGGTTTTGTTTTCTTTACAACCTAATTATAACAAACCTGTATTTTGTCGAATTTATTTGCTTTTTAGTCAGATAATTAGCATTTTTGGTAAAGTAATTTCTTACGCCCCAATTTATGAAACGATTTCCCCTCGCTCTGTTTCTGTTGTTATTTTGTGTTTCATTCACAGTAACAGCACAAGACAGTTCTACTGAAAAAAACATAGATGTCAATAAAGATGTTGATGTGATAAAAGTGTATGAACAAGTAGTAAAAGAAGGCTATGGCACTCCTTTTATTTATAAAAAACTTGCCAACGCTCATTACTTTAAAAATAACTACGGAGCCGCTAAAAAATGGTTTGAAAAGCTTTTCTCGATTGAAAAGCCAACGGACGAAACCCTAAAATATAGGTATAAGCAAAGTTTAAAAGTCTTAAGTTTACATTCTTCAGAAAACAAGGATATTACGTATTCTGGCACGAATTAAGCAGGTTTAGAAACCTCCTCTTTAATTTCTTGATACCGGAAACATGAAATAACGTGGTCGTTTACCATACCCGTTGCTTGCATGTACGCATACACAACTGTAGAACCTACAAATTTAAAACCTCTTTTCTTTAAATCTTTACTTATAGAATCACTCAACGGAGTATTGGCAGGTGCTCCTTCCAATGATTTTAATTCATTTTGAATAGGTTTCCCATCTACAAACGCCCAAATATACTTGCTAAAACTCCCAAATTCCTCTTGTGTTTTTATAAAAGCTTGCGCATTGGTCACGGCAGAGTTTACTTTTAATTTATTCCGAATAATTCCTGCATTCTCTAAAAGCGAACCAATCTTTTTTTGATCGTAGTTGGTAATCTTTTTATAGTCAAAACCATCAAAAGCTTCCCTGAAATTTTCTCGCTTTCGTAAAATGGTAATCCAACTTAACCCAGCTTGAAAGGTTTCTAACAATAAAAACTCAAAAAGGGTTTTATCATCATACTCGGGCACTCCCCATTCGGTATCGTGATAAGCTACATATAGTGGGTCATCTCCACACCAAGCACAGCGTTGTTTTGTCATAAAAAGAAAATTTACGGTAAGGTACTAAGATTTAAAACAAATTAATACTGTCCAGGAAAATTGTAGGTAATGGTTCCTAATTGCCTTTTTTTACTGACTTTTGTGGTAAAGCGGGCTTGTTCTGCGTATTCAATAGCACTGTCTATTAAACAACCGTTTGCAGTGGTAGAAGCTTTTTCACTATATGAAGTTTTAATAACTTTCCCTAAAGAATCCACTACAATGTTAATAACCACTTTACCGCTACCTTGGCAAGTATAAACCGGGTTGGGTAAATCTAAATCACTTCTATTTACCAGACGGTAACTTACGGTTGTATTACGGTTGGCAGATTTTTTACCTGAGTTTTCTTTTGCTTTACTTGTACTTGTTTTTTTATTTTTTTCTGAAGCTTTTTTCGCTGCAGGTAAACCATTTCCACTCGTAGAAGCGTTTGAACTTTCAATAGCTGCATCTATTTCGGCCATTTTGTTTTGCATTTCTTCAGAAGTTTCAAATTCTTCTTGGCTCATTTCAGCAACTAACTTCTCCGCTTCATTGTAAGCTCTGTTGGTTTCTACATCAACTCTTTCCGAAGATATTTTTGCTAATTCTTGTTCTTTGGGAAGTAATTCTTCTAATTCTGCATATTCAATATCATAAACAGGTTCTTCTGCTTTTTTTACATTGCCTAGTTTGATGCTATACAGCAATAAAAAGAGTATTCCAAATAGCAGGGAAGTTACGAGTAGGGATCGGTATGAGTAGTTTAGGTTCATTACTTCGGGGAAAAATTACGTAAAATAATGCAAAACCACTTGGTAATTAATAGATTATTAAGATGTAGGTTTTTGTAGATATTTTTCAAAAGCTTTAATTGTAGTCGCATTTTTTACGGAAAAGTCGCCGATTTTTGTGCGTCGTAAAGCTGAAAGATGTGCTCCGTTATTCAATGCTTTTCCAAAATCGTGTGCTAATGATCGTATGTAGGTTCCTTTGCTGCAAGCGACTCTAAAATCTACTTCAGGAAGTTCAATTCTAGTAATATCAAATGCTGAAATATGCACTGTCCGTGTAGGAATGTCAACTTTTTCACCCGCCCGGGCATATTCGTACAAGCGTTTTCCTTCTTTCTTCAATGCTGAAAAAACTGGTGGTTGCTGTTGAATTTTCCCTGTAAACTGTTTCGTAGTGCTCTTGATTTCTTCCGAAGTAATTTCAGAAATATTAAACGTTTGGTCTATTTCAGTTTCCAAGTCGTAACTAGGTGTCGTAGCTCCTAACGTAAATGTGCCGGTGTATTCTTTTTCCTGAGCTTGAAAAGTTTCAATCTTTTTGGTAAACTTTCCGGTACAAAGTATAAGCAATCCCGTGGCCAAAGGATCTAATGTGCCGGCGTGGCCTACTTTTATTTTCTTTATACCAAAGCGTTGCTTAATAAGCCAACGTACTTTATTAACCACTTGGAACGAAGTCCAGTTAAGGGGTTTGTCTATTAAAAGTACTTGTCCGTCTTTAAAATCTTGTTCGGTCATTTAGATAAAACTTACGATGATGGCTATCAATCCAACGATTACACAATACACAGAAAAATAACGTAGTTTACTCTTTTTTACCAATGAAATCATCCACGTACAGGCAATAAGGCCGCAGATAAAGGCAGCGACAAAGCCTAAACCAAGTGTTGTGAAGTTTGTACTTTCGGCTGAAAGGTCTCCGCTCAATACATCTTTAGCAATTTTACCAAATATTAGTGGCACTACCATTAAGAATGAAAAACGAGCGGCTTTACTTTTATCATTTCCTAATAAAACGGAAGTAGAAATCGTGGCACCGCTTCGGGAAATACCGGGAAGCATCGCAATAGCTTGCGAAATACCGATAATAAACGAATCTTTAAACGTAACGGGTTTTCCAGTGTTTTTAGCACGGTCTGCCAACCAGAGTAGCACCGCCGTCACGATGAGCATAGCACCTACGAAGGCAATGCTTCCGCCAAAAAATGCTTCTAATTGTTCTTCAAATAACAATCCGATGATAACTGCGGGCAACATGGAAATTCCAATTTTCACTATAAACTGGGTTTCTTCATTCCATTGAAATTTCAGCAAAGCACTTATAATTTCAATTATATCTTTTCGGAAAACAACAATTGTACTTAAAGCCGTAGCAAAGTGTAAAACGACAGTAAACAAAAGGCTTTCTTCGGCTACCATGGTATCGCCAAGAATGGCTTTTCCTAACTCGAGGTGACCACTGGAAGAAACAGGTAAAAATTCGGTAAACCCTTGGATAATACCCAAGAGAATGGCATCCCAACTATTCATGGATTATTTTTTCTTGTGAGGATTCAATAAAATAGCGTACACCTCAATACCAAAACCAATAAGGATTAAAGCAGGTGCTAAGCGAATGCGTCTCCAGCTGTAAATTTCAGGATTAAATACATTGGGGTCATCGCTGCCACCACCGGCCATTAAAATAAAACCTAAGGCGATAAACGCAATACCAATAAGCATAAACTGGTAGTTTTTACGCTCAAATATAAAATATCGTTTTTGGGCTTCTTCTTTTCTTTTCTGTTCTCCCATACTAATAATTGTTTCCTGATTTCGGGTGCAAAGGTACGGTTTAATAATATAATTCGTCGGTGCGTAAATTTAAGAATCGCTGTGTCGCAAAAAAGGTACTCAACCAACTGATAAATACGCCTACAAAAAATACGCCTGCAAATAAACCGACTAATAATAGTTTGTCTTCCAATAATTGTAATTCGGGGAAGCTTTTGTTGAGGTAATACAACACGAGTCCCATTCCTAACAATGCTAATACTGCGCCAATCATTCCTAAACGCACACTTTTCCAAACAAAAGGACGTCTAATAAATCGTTTGGTAGCACCTACCATTTGCATGGTTTTAATGGTGAAACGTTTGGCATATACCGAAAGCCGGATAGAGCTATTAATAAGCAATACGGCAATAAAAAGGAAAATTCCACTTACCACTAATACCCAGAAACTAATTTTTTTCACATTATCATTTAATAAAGCTATAAGCGGTTTGTCATACACCACTTCATCGATAAAATCTTTGGTCATCAGCTCGTCTGTAATTTCTTCCAATTGTGAAGGCGATACATAATCGGCTAATAAATACACGTCAATGCTATTTTGTAGCGGATTGTACCCTAAAAAGTCCATAAAATTCTCACCAATGGTGGCGCTATGCGCTTCGGCGGCTTGCTCTTTGCTAATATATTCTGCTGTTTTTGTGTATTCGGCTAAGGCTAAGCTTTGCTTTAATTGTGTAATTTCAACTTCTTTGGCGGTATCTTTTAAATAAACGGTTAAGGCAATTTGCTCTTTAAAATGATCGGCAACTTTCTTGGTGTTTAGCACCAATAACCCTAACAATCCCAATAAAAATAAGACAAGCGAAATACTAATTACTACCGAAAAGTAAGAAGAAATCAATCTGCGTTTTTGATATTTTTCAAAAGATGATGCCATAAATATGCTGAATTAGTGTTGTAAAAATACAAGGAATTTTAAAGCTACGAGTAACTAACGTTTAAACTTTTGTCTTTCGTACAATAGCCGTAAATTTGCCACCTATTTTCAAACGGTAGCGATGAGCAAATACGACTTTAATAAAATTGAAGACAAATGGCAGGCATATTGGGCCAAAAACCAAACCTTCCAAGCTAAAAATAATAGCGAAAAACCTAAATATTACGTACTGGATATGTTTCCCTATCCTTCTGGTGCCGGACTGCACGTTGGGCATCCACTTGGGTATATAGCCAGTGATATTTATGCGCGCTATAAACGCCACAAAGGGTTTAATGTATTGCATCCACAAGGGTATGATAGTTTTGGATTGCCGGCAGAGCAGTATGCGATTCAGACTGGGCAACATCCTAAAAAGACAACTAGAGAAAACATAGCTCGTTACCGTGAGCAATTGGATAAAATCGGTTTTTCTTTTGACTGGAGCCGTCAGGTTCGAACGTCCGATCCGGAATATTACAAATGGACGCAGTGGATTTTCATGCAGCTTTTTGAAAGTTGGTACGATTATGAAGCGGATAAAGCCAAGCCGATTTCAGAATTAGAAGAAATTTTCACTTCCGAAGGAAATACGAAAGTTAATGCAGCCTGCGATAGTGATATAGAACCTTTTTCTGCGGAAGCATGGAAGAAATTTTCTTCTGAAAAACAACAAGAAATAGTATTACAATACCGATTAACCTATCTAGCCGAAACCGAAGTAAACTGGTGTCCGCAATTAGGAACGGTATTAGCAAATGATGAAATAGTAAACGGCGTTTCCGAACGTGGTGGCTATCCAGTTGTTCGTAAAAAAATGAAGCAATGGAGTATGCGCATCACCGCGTATGCACAGCGTTTATTAGATGGGCTGGACGGTATCGATTGGCCACAACCGCTTAAAGATTCGCAAACCAACTGGATTGGTAGAAGTGAAGGAGCGAGTGTGACGTTTGATGTAAAAGATTATGACGAAACTATCGAGGTATTTACCACGCGTCCCGATACCATTTTTGGCGTTAGCTTTATGACGTTGGCGCCAGAGCACGATTTGGTGTCAAAAATTACGACCGATGCCCAAAAAACGGAAGTAGAAGCCTACATTGAAGCGACTGCAAAACGCAGCGAACGCGAACGAATGGCCGATGTAAAAACCATTTCGGGAGTATTTACTGGAGCGTATGCCGAGCATCCTTTTAGCGGTGAATCCATTCCTATTTGGATTGGCGATTACGTTTTGGCGGGCTACGGAACGGGTGCCGTGATGAGCGTTCCTTGTGGCGATCAACGTGATTACGATTTTGCACGTCATTTTGATATCCCTGTTCCGAATATTTTTGAAGGGATTGATATTTCCGAAGGTGCTTTTTCAGATAAAGACAAAACGGTTATAACCAACAGTGATTTCTTAAACGGATTACAATACAAAGCCGCCACCAATAAAGTAATTGAAGCGTTGGAACAAAAAGACGCTGGGAAAGGAAAAATTAATTACCGATTACGCGATGCGGTTTTTAGTCGTCAGCGCTACTGGGGTGAACCATTTCCAGTCTATTACAAAAACGGGTTGCCGCAGTTAATTGACGAAAAACATTTGCCGCTAACCTTGCCTGAAGTTTCCGCTTATTTACCTACCGAAGACGGCGAGCCGCCATTAGGACGCGCCGATGTTTGGGCGTGGAACACACAGAAAAATGAAGTGGTTGCCAATGACAACGTGGATGATGAAACCGTTTTTCCATTGGAATTAAACACCATGCCAGGCTGGGCAGGAAGTAGTTGTTATATGTTCCGGTATATGGATCCAAAAAATGACGATGCTTTAGCCAGCCAAGAGGCAATGGACTATTGGCAAAACGTCGATTTATATGTCGGCGGAAGCGAACACGCAACCGGACACTTGCTTTACAGCCGTTTTTGGGTGAAATTTTTACACGATCGCGGTGTGTTGCCGGTTGAAGAGCCGTTTAAAAAGTTAATTAACCAAGGAATGATTTTGGGGGAGAGTGCTTTTGTTTATAGAATGATAGGAAAGAATAAAGATAACTTTTATGTTTCCTATGATTTAATTGAAAAGTTAAATGATTCTGAAACTCATTCTGAAGCTTCAAATTATATAACAAGCTTTACTGGTTTGAAAAGCTATCAATTTGATAAAATACACGTAGATGTATCCTTAATAAACCTTTCAAATGAATTAGATGTTTCAGGATTTAGAAAGTGGTTATGGCCTGAAGAACATAAAAAGTTTATAACTGAAAACGAGAAAATTAAAGTCTCTCGCGAAGTCGAAAAAATGTCCAAATCCAAATACAACGTGGTCAATCCCGATGTTATTTGTGAAGACTATGGAGCCGATACCTTACGTATGTACGAGATGTTCTTGGGGCCTTTAGAGCAAGCAAAACCTTGGAATACCGCTGGAATTAGCGGTGTGCACAACTTCCTTAAAAAACTATGGAAATTATACCACACCGGAGCCGAAGGTAGTTTTAAGATTACCGACGAGGCTGCTTCCAAAGACAGCTTAAAGACCTTGCATAAAACCATTAAAAAAGTAGAAGAAGATATTGAAAACTTCAGTTTTAATACGTCGGTTTCTACCTTTATGATTGCGGTAAATGAATTGACCGCTCAAAAATGTACAAGCCGAGACGTGTTGGAGCCGTTGGCTGTTTTAATCTCACCTTATGCGCCGCATATTTCAGAAGAACTATGGAGTTTGTTAGGACATAAGGAAAGTATTGCTACGGCACCGTTTCCAAAGTTTGAAGAAAAACACTTGGTAGAAAGCAGTAAAGAATATCCAATTTCGTTTAACGGAAAAATGCGTTATACGTTAGAGTTGCCGTTAGATATGAGCAAAGATGAAATTGAATCTGCCGTAATGGCACACGAGAAAACAGCGCATTACCTCGAAGGTCGTACGCCTAAAAAGGTAATTGTGGTACCGGGTAAAATTGTAAATATAGTTGGGTAACACATTTGCATAGTATTTGCTATATTTAGAATTAGAATTTAGGTTTAACAATAAAAAATCATAGAAGCTTTCGCAACGATATGAACGTTGAGCAGAGCCGAAATGTAAAATAATAGAAATGATAGGATATTATATATTAGCAGGGATCATCTTTTTAGTGAGTATGTATGTAAGCAACAAGCTGAAGAGTAAGTTTAAAAAATACTCTAAAGTACACCTGCAAAACGGAATGAGCGGTAAGGAAATCGCCGAAAAAATGTTAGCGGATAATGGTATTACCGATGTTGAGGTAATTTCAACACCAGGACAATTAACAGACCATTATCACCCAGGAAAAAAGACGGTCAATTTAAGTGAGTCTGTCTATATGCAACGTAATGCAGCGGCAGCGGCAGTAGCGGCACACGAATGTGGTCACGCTATTCAACATGCAAGAGCGTACAGTTGGTTAAAATTTAGATCGGCTATTGTGCCAGCGGTAAGTGTAGCGAGTAAACTCTCTAATTTTGTGATTATGGCAGGATTGGTATTATCGTTTGCTACGTCTATGACGGGCTTAGGAAACTCCCTTTTCTTAGTCGGGATTATTTTATTCGCAGCAACTACTGTTTTTGCTTTTATTACCTTACCCGTAGAATTTGATGCGAGTAAGCGTGCTTTAGCGTGGTTAGAGAATGAAAATATGCTTACACAACAAGAACACGATGGTGCAGAAGACGCTTTAAAATGGGCAGCTAGAACATACGTGGTAGCCGCATTAGGATCATTGGCAACACTATTGTACTTTATAAGTATGTTTTTAGGCGGAAGAGATTAATTTCTGAAAAAACACAAATAATAAAAAAAGCCCGATTCATTTGAATCGGGCTTTTTCGTTTAATAACCTTGAACGTTATCAGGATTGTATCCTAGATATTTTGTAAAGTTTTCTTTAAAGGTAATTCCGTGCTTTTCCATTTCTTCCAGAATAGGTTCGTACACCTCTTTTTTAATGGGGCGTTGAACGCCTGGGGTTGTAATTTCTTTATTCAGAATTTTAATGGCTGCCATCGCTACTGGAAGTCCAACCGTTTTTGCCATTGCGGTATACGTTTGGTCTTCGCCTGTTAATACCATGTGGCTGTCTATTTGTTTCTTTTCGCCATTCAGCTCGTATCCAAATTTATGGTACATAACAATCATATCCTTATCTTCAGGCTGAAGCGTCCATTTATCTTCTAATATTTTCTGAAGCGCTTTTGCAGGTGTAGCATCTTTAATCCCAATCTTTTTGTCAGGGTTGAAAATATCAAGCTCTTCCAGTTTTCCCCACATTAAATCGTCTTGGTCTATTTTAAGACTGTGACGCATCTTTAATTCTACAGAATCGGTTGGGGAATAGGGCAAAAACAGGTTTACAAAATCACGATACGATAGATTTTCAGAGTTCGGAATGGTGTATCCATCATCGGTCATTCCTAATTGTACAAACATATTCCACGCTTTACTGAAACCGACGCGACGGATGGTTCCTCTATATAGTGTAAGTACATCTTCCAGGCCGTAAACTCCTCTATATTTAAGGGAATTTCGGTTAGCGAGTCCTTCAAAACGACCGTGGCCTTCAATATTTAAAAATTCCGTTCTTCTGAACAAACGGTGATATGGAATGTATTTATAAGTTCCTTCTTGTATAAATTCAGCAGCGCCACCTTGTCCGGCAACCACTACGTTTCTTGGGTTCCAAGTAAATTTATAATGCCAAAGATTGTCGTCACTTTCAGGAGCTACTAAACCACCGGTGAAAGATTCAAACAACAACATTTTTCCACCGTTATCTCGAATGCGATCAATCACTTGCATCGCACTCATATGATCAATACCGGGATCGAGTCCAATTTCGTTCATAAAAACTAGTCCCTTTTTTTCTACATCGCTATTTAAAGCTTGCATTTCATCACTTACATAGGAGGCAGTTACCATATGCTTGCCAAACTCTAGGCAATCTTTTGCTACTTCAATGTGAAAACGTGCTGGTAGCATAGAAATCACCAAATCGGCTGCTTTTACAGTTTTTCTTCGTTCTTCTTCATTGAAAATATCCAACTTAATAGCAGTTGCATTAGGGTGATCACTCGCTAATTTTTGAGCATTTTCTAAAGAAAGGTCGCCAATGGTAAGCGCTAATTTTTCAGTTTCAGATTTATTAAGTAGATATTGTATTAAACTCGTTGCAGATCGGCCAGCGCCGATTATTAAAATGTTTCGCATCGGAAGGTTTTTTCGTATTTTTGAATTTCTTTTTCAGTTGGACGAATTTACTAAAATCTACTTGGACAAATGCGGGATTACAATAAAAATATAGTGATTACGGCTTCCGTTTTAGCAGCAATTACCATTGCTATTGGGGCGTTTGGCGCTCACGGATTAAAACAATTAGTTGATAGCGAAGCGATTGCTACTTTTGAAACAGGCGTGCGCTATCAAATGTATCATTGTTTGGCGCTTTTGGTTGTTGGTTTTGCAAAACCAATTTCAGAAAATAACCGAAAATGGGTCTTTCGTTTTTTTCTATTCGGAATTGTTTTCTTCTCGGGTTCCATCTATTTATTAGCGTTAAAAGCGGTTTTGCCTTTTGCGGTTTCTTTTTTAGGCCCCATTACTCCACTTGGAGGGTTATTTTTTATAATAGGCTGGTTGCGATTGGCCTATGGATTTTTTTCGTTAAAGTAATTACAATTCCACAGTTAAATTTCCGTTATCTATTTCAGATTTCATATTTTTGTAACCCACAACAATTAAAATAAGTGATGGTCGATAAAAACCAAACTAAACGAAAAATCTCATTGGATAATTATGGGATTAAAAACGCAACAATTAATTATCAACTCTCTTCAGAAGAACTTCACAACGAAGCAATAAAAAATGGTCAAGGTAAAGAAGCGTCTAGCGGTGCACTTGCGGTAAATACCGGTGAGTTTACTGGGCGTTCGCCTAAAGATCGTTTTATTGTTAAAGATGAGGTTACCGAAGATAAAGTATGGTGGGGAGATATAAATATCCCTTTCGATGCTTCAAAATTTGATGCTTTATATGAAAAAGTAACAAATTATCTTTCTGAAAAAGAAGTGTATGTAAGAGATAGTTATGCTTGTGCACATGATGACTACCGTTTGAATATTCGTGTAATTACAGAGTATTCCTGGTCTAATATGTTTGCGCATAACATGTTTTTACGTCCTACAGAAGAAGAACTTGATAGCTTTGATCCCGAATGGCTCATTATAAATGCCCCAGGATTTATGGCAGACCCCGAAACGGATGGGACTCGTCAACATAATTTTGCTATTTTAAATTTCAGCAAAAAAATTGCCTTAATTGGAGGGACTAGATACACAGGGGAGATAAAAAAAGGTATTTTCTCTGCCCTTAACTTTATTTTGCCAGTATTTAAAAATACGTTGCCTATGCATTGCTCTGCCAATGTTGGTGAAGATGGTGAAACAGCAATTTTCTTTGGGCTTTCAGGAACTGGAAAAACAACACTTTCTGCAGACCCTGAAAGAAAATTGATAGGTGATGATGAGCACGGTTGGACTTCAGAGAATTCTGTGTTTAACTTTGAGGGTGGTTGTTATGCAAAAGTGATTGATCTTTCAGCTACTAAAGAGCCAGATATCTATAAAGCAATTAAACCTGGAGCCATTCTAGAGAATGTAGTAATGGATAGTGAAGGCAATGTTGACTTTAAGGATACCTCTATTACACAAAACACAAGGGTAAGTTATCCAATTTATCATATAGATAATATTCAGCAACCTTCTATTGGGCAAAACCCTAAAAATATATTTTTCCTTACGGCAGATGCTTTTGGAGTATTACCTCCTATTTCAAAATTAACACCGGGTCAAGCCGCATATCATTTTATTAGTGGGTATACGGCTAAAGTAGCTGGAACCGAAGCTGGTATTGATGAGCCGTTACCAAGCTTTTCAGCTTGTTTTGGTGCTCCGTTTATGCCATTGCACCCAACAAAATATGCTGAAATGTTAAGTGCTAAAATGAAGGAGGCTGGCGTGAACGTTTGGTTGGTGAACACAGGTTGGACAGGTGGTCCTTATGGCACCGGAAGACGTATGAAACTTAAATATACAAGGGCTATGATTACAGCAGCTCTTAACAATAAATTGGAAGATGTGGCGTACGAAAACCATCCAATTTTTGGGTTGAATATGCCAAAAGAATGTCCTAATGTGCCGGACGATGTACTAAACCCAAAAGAAACATGGGCAGATAAAGATGCATATGACGCCAAAGCGGAAACATTAGCAAAATCATTTAAAAGAAATTTCGAGAAATTCGAGTCTTATGCAAATGATGAAATTCTTTCTGGAGCTCCTATAAAAGGATAAACTTCATTTAAGTAAAAGCAAAAAAAAACGCGCTGTAATTAAACAGCGCGTTTTTTTGTTAGAAGGTTTAAGTAAATAATCTCTTTCTTATTTTTTATTCACCTCTTTAATATACTTTTCAAGAGCCATCGTCATAGAAGGAGTTTCAGTTGTGGGGGCTTGTATGTCTACTCGCAAGCCATTATCGGTAACAGCTTTTACAGTTGTGTTTCCAAAAACAGCAATTCTTGTGTTTTTTTGTTCAAAATCGGGAAAGTTTTCCAAAAGTGATACAATTCCACTTGGGCTAAAAAATACTAAAATATCGTACGATACGTGACGAAGGTCAGATAAGTCGCTTACTACCGTTTTGTAGAAAGTAGCTTGCTTCCACTTCACTCCTAATTCATCTAATAATTCAGGAACGATAGGTTTTAATTTATCTGAAGAGGGTAGTAAAAAGCTTTCGCTCTTGTATTTTTTAACGAGTGGCATCAGTTCTTGAAAGGTACGTTTACCAACGTATATTTTCCTTTTTCTGTAAACTACGTATTTTTGCAAATAGTAAGCAACAGCCTCACTTTGGCAGAAATACTTTAACGAATCTGGCACTTTAAATCTCATTTCTTCAGCAATTCTAAAAAAATGATCAACCGCATTCCTACTCGTTAAGATAATTGCCGTGTACTGAGACAAATCAACTTTTTGACCCCTAACTTCTTTGCTAGGAACCCCTTCAACGTGAATAAAAGGTCTGAAATCTATTTTTACTTTTTGTCTATCAATAAGATCAAAATAGGGGGAGTTTTCAACCTTAGGTTCAGGTTGCGAAACCAAAATAGTTTTCACTTTCATAAAATCAGTTTTTTTAATTCTTTTCTATCTAAACCAACGTTTTATACAAGATAAAATAGGGTGAGATTTCAAGTGCGCAAAGATACAAAATAAAATAGAAGAAATTACTAATTATTAAATTTCTGTTAGTCTTGTAGCTGTAAAACAGTGCAATACCGTTAAACACTGCAATTATCGCTAGAAAAACAAATAGAATTATAATTGTGGGTTCGATAATAAAATATAAAAAAAGGTTTAATATGAAAATTAAAAGTGAAATCAGGTTTCGATAACTTAATTTTTGAAACAAATAAGAGTTTATTGCGGTATCCAATGAAAAAGCAGTCCCAATAATTTTTTCAACGCAAAATTTCACAAAAACGAATACCGTATAACAGGTGCAAATTTGAATAAATAGATATTCGTTAGTATTTGTAGTTTGTGGCTTAAAAACTTCGAAAAACAAGTAAATAAACAAAGAGACCGAAAGAACCTGACCTATAAACAACAAAATATTAAAGGGGTGAACGATAGCTTCTGACTTCCCTTGAACCAAAAAGTATTTGTCACTTATGGGTAGCGTTATAAATTGCTGAAATTGTCTTGGGTAAAAATGTTTTGCAAGGGTTATAACTACTAAGCATATAACTAAAGTGATTATAACCCAATCTATAGAGTCAATATGTCTTTCAATATACTGCAACTGTTGCTTTTTGGAGTTAAAGGTACATTAAAATAGATATGACAAAAAGCAATTCAATTAGAATTTCCTTCACGTTTATTTGCTTAAAAAAGGGTACATTTGCCACAAAAAGCAGGCTATGTCCAAAGCCCTTGTGGTGATACCAACATACAATGAAATTGAAAACATAGAGCGGCTGTTACGCAATGTTTTTTCGTTGCGGATGGACTTTCATATATTAGTGGTTGATGACAACTCTCCTGATGGTACTGGAGAAGCTGTTGAATCCCTGTTTAGCGAATATCCCGAACAACTTTTCTTGCTTAAACGCAAAGAAAAAGCAGGGTTGGGGACGGCATATATAGCAGGATTTAAATGGGCGTTAAAGCGGGATTACGAATATGTTTTTGAAATGGATGCAGATTTTTCCCACAATCCAAACGATTTAATACGTCTGTATAATGCCTGTAGAAAAAACGGCGCAGATCTGTCTATAGGTTCCAGGTATGTACAAGGTGTTAATGTGGTAAACTGGCCTATGGATCGCGTATTGCTATCTTGGTCGGCTTCAAAATACGTTCGATTGGTAACTGGTATGAAAATTTACGATACTACGGCAGGGTTTGTGTGTTATCGGCGTAGAGTGCTAGAAAAAATAAACTTGGATAAAATACAATTTGTAGGGTATGCGTTTCAAATAGAAATGAAATTTAAAGCGTATCTAGCAAAATTTAAAATAGAAGAAGTTCCCGTAATTTTTACAGATAGAACCCGGGGCGAATCAAAAATGGATAGAGGGATTATTTCCGAAGCAATTTTTGGAGTAGTGAAAATGAAATTTAAAAGCCTTTTTGGCAACACCGATTTTAATGAAATTTAAATGAGTAGCATTTTAATAAAAAACGCGAATATTGTAAACGAAGGAAGCATTTTCCAAGGGGATGTGCTTGTAGAGAATGATGTAATTGCAGAAATTTCCAGTAGTATCAGTGCGAAATCTTCCGATACGAAGATTATTGATGCAGATGGTCAATATTTGTTGCCGGGAATGATAGACGATCAGGTTCATTTTAGGGAGCCAGGTTTAACCCATAAAGCCGATATTGAGAGCGAATCTAAAGCTGCAGTTGCTGGGGGAATTACTACTTTTATTGAAATGCCTAACACCATTCCACAGGCTACGACCATTGAGCTTTTAGAAGATAAATTTACCCTTGCTAAAGAGACTTCTTGGGCCAATTATAGCTTTATGTTTGGTGGTACGAATGATAACCTTGATGAAATTTTAAAAGTTGACCCTACCAAAGTCGCAGGATTAAAATTGTTTTTAGGTTCTTCTACAGGAAATATGTTAGTGGACAATCCTGAAACAATTGAAAACATCTTCAGTAAAACTAAGCTATTGATTTCTACCCATTGTGAGGACGAAGCTACAATCAAGAAAAACTTGGAAGAGCACATTAAAGAATATGGTGACGACATCCCTTTAGAAAAGCACCCAGTTATACGAAGTGAAGAAGCGTGTTATTTGTCTTCTTCAAAAGCAATTGAATTGGCTAAGAAAACAGGAGCTAGATTACACGTGTTTCATCTTTCAACAGCAAAAGAAACGAAGTTATTTAGTAATAAAAAACCCCTTTCAGAAAAGAAAATTACTGCGGAAGTATGTATTCATCACCTTTGGTTTAGTGATGAGGATTATAAAACCAAAGGCACTAAAATAAAGTGGAATCCAGCCGTGAAAACCAAAAATGACCGGGAAGGATTATTGAAAGCATTAAAAGATGATCGTATTGATGTAATTGCTACCGACCACGCTCCACATACTTGGGACGAAAAAAATAATGTATATACAAAAGCTCCCTCTGGCGGACCTTTAGTGCAACACGCTATGGTTGCGTTAATGGAAATGTACCATAAAGGACTTATTTCGTTGGAAAAAATTGTTGAAAAAACAGCGCATAACCCAGCGATATTATTTCAAATTAAAAATCGTGGTTACATTCGTAGGGGTTATAAAGCAGATTTGGTGTTGATGGATTTACAATCACCTTGGACGGTAAATAAAGAAAATATTCTATATAAGTGTGGCTGGTCGCCTTTTGAAGGTGCCGTATTTAAATCTCGTGTAACCCACACCATTGTAAATGGAACATTGGCTTACGAAAATTTAAAATTCCCTAATAGAAGCCGTGGCGAGCGCATAACTTTTAATCGCTAATGAAGTACCTATATTTCATACTAATTTTTGCGGCTTTTGGTTGTCAAAGTGTTGAAAAGCCCAAGAAACCAGATAATTTAATCTCTGAGGAAAAGATGGTTGAAATTATGATGGAATCGTACATTAGTAATGCTGCACGAAGTGTAAACAATCGAAAAATAAGATCCTACGGCTTAAAACTAGATTCGGTTATTTATGCGAAATATAATGTAGATAGTACCCAAGTTAGTAACAGTAATAATTACTATGCGGCAAACCTAGAGGACTATGAATCAATGTTTCAAACTATTGATGAACGCTTAAAGACTATGAAAAAAAATGTAGATAGTATTCAAAAACTAGAAGAAGCTAACAAGAGTGAAGAAGAAAAGGTGAAAGATTCTGTTTCGGAGGAATCAGGGTTAGTGCCAGCTTTACAGGCATCTTCTCAAGATTCCATTGAATAACGATTTACTACGCGGTCTAAGGTTTCAGAAATAGGTGTAAACTGAAAATTTAATTCCGTTTCAATTTTTGAACTACTGTAATTAGAGACCGTATACAATGAATTAACCGTAGCTTTTAGCATGGTTCGTTTCGTTCCAAAAAGTTTAGAAATAAACCAATCAAATTTACTGAATACCATCAAAATCCATTTAGGAACTCTTTTTTTAGGAGATTTTACGTTTAACTTAGTAGCTATTATTACGGTAAGTAATTTTTTATATAATACATTGTCGCCTACCAATATATAGGATGTGTTTTTTACTGAAGCTTGCATCCCTTGAATCATAGCTTTCACTACGTCTTGTACATCAACAACTCCCATCCCACCATCGGTATAAAAAGGGATTCCTTTTGAAGCCATTTTAATAATTACGCCACTGCCAGAATTAAAATAGCCTTCCCCAAGAATAACGCCCGGTTTAACAATGACCGCATCCAATCCTTCTTGCGTACCGCGCCAAACTTCCATCTCGGCTCCATATTTTGTAATGGAATAGATGTTGTTTTTTTCTTCAGGATTCCAGTGGGTTTCTTCGGTAATAGGAGCTCCGTTTAAAGCAGTACCCAAAGTTGCAACCGAACTCACATAACACAATTTTTTCACCGAATTAGCCAAACAGAGGTTCACAATATTCGCTGTACCTTCTATATTGGCTTTCTTTAGTTTTTTGTAGTGCTTAGGATCAAAACTAATGTAGGCGGCAGCGTGATATACATAGGTAATATCCTTAAAAGCATCGGTTAAAGCTGGTATTTCGGTGATATTGGCTTCTTGCCATTCAATTTTATTGAAAAGTATTTCAGCTTCAGTTTCATTCACATAATAACCAAAAATCTTTTTCACAGTTTGTAAATCGCTAGATTTTCTATGAATGGCGCGAACCTGTTTGTTTTCCTTCAGAAGAAAGTATAACAAATGTGATCCTACTAATCCTGTGCCTCCGGTGACTAAAATCATGCTGTAAAAATAGTCTTTTTTATAGTATTCTTTTCTGTTAACGCCAATGGGTATATCTTTGCTGAAATAATACAAATAAAATATTTTAAAAGTGAAAAATTTCGTTGAAGAATTGCAATGGCGAGGTATGGTACACGATGTAATGCCAGATACCGAAGAACACCTTATGGAACAAATGCGATCTGCTTATATAGGATTCGACCCTACGGCCGATTCATTACACATTGGGAATTTAGTTCCTATCATGCTGTTGTCTTTTTATCAACGCTGCGGACATAAACCATATGCCTTGGTAGGTGGTGCGACAGGGATGATTGGTGACCCCTCGGGGAAATCGAATGAACGTAATCTGTTAGATGAAGAAACTCTTCAGCACAATCAAAATTGTGTAAAAGAACAGTTATCTCAGTTTTTAGATTTTAAATCGGGGGCAGATAATGAGGCAGTTATAGTAAACAATTACGACTGGATGAAAGAGTTTTCATTCTTAGACTTTATTCGCGATGTTGGAAAACACATAACGGTTAATTATATGATGGCGAAAGATTCGGTTAAAAAACGTTTAACTGGAGAAGCAGCCGACGGCATGTCTTTTACTGAGTTCACTTACCAAATGGTGCAAGGCTATGACTTTTACCATTTGTATAAAAACCACGACTGTACCCTGCAAATGGGCGGTAGCGATCAATGGGGAAATATTACAACTGGAACCGAAATGATTCGTCGTATTGGTGGCGGGAAAGGGTACGCATTAACCTGTCCATTAATTACTAAAAGTGATGGTAGTAAATTTGGAAAAAGTGAAGGCGGAAATGTTTGGCTAGATGCAAAACGTACTTCTCCATACAAGTTTTACCAGTACTGGTTAAACACTAGTGATGAAGATGCCGAAAAGTATATTAAAATATTTACTTTTTTAGATAAAGAAACTATTGAAGCTTTAATAGCTGAGCATAGCGAAGCACCCCACGCTAGGTTGCTACAAAAACGATTGGCAAAAGAGGTGACCGTAACGGTGCACAGTGAAGAAGAATATGAAAAAGCAGTAAAAGCTTCGGAAATTTTATTTGGTAAATCAACTTCAGAAGATTTAAAAGCCCTAGATGAGCAGACTTTTTTAGATGTGTTTGAAGGCGTACCACAAGCTGAAATAAATAAAGCAGAACTAGAAAACGGAATTGATATTATTGCCGCTTTGGCTTCAGAAACTAATTTCTTAAAATCGAATGGAGAAGCCCGAAGAGCTTTAAAGGAAAACTCTATTGCTGTTAACAGAGAAAAAGTAAAAGAAGATTATAGAATTACTTCAGAAAACTTAATAAATAATCAATTTATACTGCTGCAACGCGGTAAGAAAAATTACTTTATTATTAAGGCTGTTTAAGTTTTATACATAAGAAAACCCCGTTTCCTGAGAAGGAGCGGGGTTTTCCAAATTAACTAACCAACCAATTATGAACTGAGCCCGAAGGCTCAAGACATCTTTGCACTACAGTAGTCGTATATCTTTACGTATCTTACAGCTAATTGTATGAATTTAGCATTTAATTAACTTTATAACAGAGGGTTACAGCATCATTAAGTTGCAGCCTCGTATATCGCTATCATCAAATCGTCCTAATATTTCAAAAGTGTTATTTTTATGTAGTTTGCCCAAGTCTTGGGTGGCGATGAAACTACAGGAGTATAAATTTGCTAAATCGATTACATTAATTCCTCCGTTTTTTCCATCGACATATGTAAATGGATCTTCCGTGTCTCGGGTTAAGATTTTCATCCAAGGCGGATACGTAAAAATCCCTTTACCAGTTGAATAGGCTTGTGAGAGTAGTTCGGTCATTCCATATTCGCTGTGTATTTCAGAAACACCAAAACCTTGTTGAAGTACTGCGTGCAATTCTTCTTTTATCATTTCTTTTCTTCGGCCTTTCATTCCACCGGTTTCCATAACGATGGTGTTTTTTAACTGAAATGATTGTGTTTCAATTAAATCTAATAACGCATACGAAACACCTAATAGTAAGGTCTTTTTCCCTTCAGCTTCTAAAAATGCAAGTTTTTCAATTAGGGCGTCCGTCTCATGTAAATAAAAGCCACTATTTATATTTTCACTTTGCTTTATCAACGAATCGACCATATATATTAAAGAAGAACCTTCGCGTTCTAGGTAAGAAGGCAATAAAGCCAAGATGGTATAATCGGTAGGGTTACCGTATTGATTTTGAAATGCCTTGTTGAAACTTTCTTCGTATAACTTGGTACTAGCAACGTAATGTTTACTCGTTATACTTCCGGTGGTTCCGCTACTGGTAAAAATGGTTTCCTTATTATATCCTTCAGCAATAATTAGGTGGCTTTTAAAAAACTGAATTGGGAGAAAAGGTATTTCAGAAACTTCAGTTACTTGTTTGGGATTAATTTTTAACATATCGCAAAACTGCCTGTACACTTTTACGTTTTTGTATTGAAAGTTAAACACTTCTAACGTAATGTTTTTGAAGTCTTCGGGTGTTTGTATGTTGAAAATTTTTTCTTGAAGCATAGTTGCAGAATAGACGCTTCAAAAATAAGGAAATAAAAAAAGCTCCTGCCTAAGCAAGAGCTTTAATAGTATTATAATTTTAGAAAAATTACTTCACTACTAATTTCTTAGTAACAGAAGCGTTTCCTTGGTTTATTTTTACAATGTAAACCCCACTTGTAAGTGAAGCAATATTTAAACGCTCACCAGTTAAAGTAGTATTAATTACTTGTTTTCCTAATACATCAAAAACAGCAATTTGTTTTGTACCGTTTACTTTCGATACAATGTTTACGAAACCATTAGAAGCTGGGTTTGGGTAAATTGAAAACTGGCTGTCAAAATTATTACCTACGCTTAATGGCTCACAATCATTTTCAGCTCGTAGGGTAGGTTCAGCAACACAGTAAGTTCCATCAGTATTTAACTGTAAAGACTCTGTATCCTTGTTTCCGTTAGCGTTTTCATCATACTGTACAGTCTCTCCTAAAGCGGCCAATAAGTCTGTGTCGTCGTCATCGCTTGTTCCATATACAATAACATCAATTAAATTGGTGGTTGTAGCTGGCGTTTCATTTGGAAAGTTAGCGGCATCATCTTGATAAATAGCCACTGCATCTGCACCGTTTTGTATGGTATTATCAGCACCTAATGTAACATCTGCACCAGATACAGCATCACTACCTATAACAAAATAGCCATCTGAATCTGTTTCAAAACCAGCTAAATCAACTGTTGTGTAGCTTACGTTGTCTGTTGTGTTCCCGTTGAAAAGGACAACAACATATCCGTCAAGTGAAAAGTTTGGGGTATCAGACAAAAGCTCTATAAACTCTTCTGTGTCCGTTGAAGTTTGATCTGAGTCAACCTCATTAATAGAAATCTGGGCAAAAGAAGCAACACTTGCAAAAAGTGCGGCCAATAAAGTAATTTTTTTCATCATGTATAAATTGTTTGATTATTTAGTAAATATACATAAATGTGTATTAGTTGTATATTTTTCTATTTAGTTTATAAAATGCTTAACATTAGGGTAATATAGGTGATAAAAGAGCTTAATTTTAGGGTGTTCATGTTACAATATGGTTAACATTTAAAACAATAAACGATACAAAAAAGTAATATATGGTATCTTTAAACTTTTAAAGAATCAATAATAACTATCTATGAAGAAAAAAGACATAAAAATTCTATTAGTAGATGATGAACCAGATATTTTGGAAATAGTTGGTTATAATTTAACTTCGGAAGGGTATACAGTTATTACTGCTGAAAACGGTAAACAGGCTGTAAAAAAGGCGAAAAAAGAAATACCGCATTTAGTCATTCTCGATGTAATGATGCCCGAAATGGATGGAATGGAAGCTTGTGAAAAAATGCGAAACATTCCTGAATTGGCCGAAACCATCATTACATTTTTAACAGCACGGGGTGAGGATTACTCACAAGTAGCAGGTTTTGATGCTGGTGCTGATGATTATATTACAAAACCCATAAAGCCTAAAGTACTGGTTAGCAAGGTAAAAGCACTGCTAAGAAGGTATAAAGAAGCCAATGAAGAGAATAATAAAATAAAATTAGGTAACTTAGTAATTAATAGAGAGGAGTATAAAATCATTTTAGGGAAAGAAGAAATTGTCTTACCTAGAAAAGAGTTTGAATTACTCGCTTTATTAGCCTCAAAACCTGGAAAAGTATTTAAACGTGAAGTTATTTTAGATCGCGTTTGGGGTAACGAAGTAGTAGTAGGCGGAAGAACTATCGATGTTCATATTCGTAAACTTCGTGAAAAAATTGGGGACGAAAAATTTAAAACCGTAAAAGGAGTAGGCTATAAATTTGTAGTTTAATGGCAAAAGAATTTAAAAGAACATATAAGTTTGCTGCCTATACATCAAGCTTTCTAACATTCTTTCTAACACTCGTCGTGGGTGTTTTTTTTTATGTTACTAAAATGGAGATGTATTGGTTTGTATTGTTGTTTGCCATTGTGTGCTTTTCTTTTTCATTCTTTTTTATACAGTATAGGGTTGAAAAATTCATTTATCGTAGAGTAAAAAAAATATATGACGATGTCCGGCTGCTGGACGCTTCTACCTTTGATAAAAGACAAATTACCACCGATATGGCAACGCTAACCAGAGAAGTGGAGCGCTTTGCTGAAACTAAAAAAATAGAGATTGAAACTCTTAAAGGTCGTGAAAACTACAGGAAAGAGTTTATGGGAAACGTTTCACACGAATTAAAAACCCCCTTGTTTACTGTTCAAGGCTATATTTTAACCTTGCTTGATGGTGCTATGGAAGACAAGGCCATCCGTAAAAAATACCTACAGCGAGCCAATAAAGGCGTAGAGCGACTTATATATATTGTAAAAGATCTTGATATGATCACCAAGCTTGAAGTTGGTGACTTAAACTTAAACAAAGAGCGTTTTAATATAATCGAACTAATACAAGGTGTTTTCGATTTGTTTGAAATGAAAGCAGCTAAGAGAAATATTACATTAACGTTCGATATTGATTATAAAGAAAGCATTTTTGTTGAAGCAGATCGCGAGCGTATACAGCAGGTTTTGACCAATTTAATTGTAAACTCTATTAAATACGGTAAAACAGATGGCACTACCGAAGTAAGCATTGAAGACCTAATTAGAAATAAAGTAATTGTAAGAGTAACCGACAATGGAGAAGGTATCCCGAAAGACAAAATACCACGTCTATTCGAACGGTTTTTTAGAGTTGATAGAAGCGGTTCGCGTAAAGAAGGCGGTAGTGGTTTAGGGCTTTCAATTGTAAAGCATATTCTCGAAGCTCACGACGAAAAAATTTATTTGGAAAGCCAACTTGAAGTAGGCTCAGAGTTCTCATTCACCCTCGAAAAAGCGAAATAGGTTTTTAAAATCTGGTTGGCTATTAAAGTCTTTCAAGCCCTTATAAAACGAAATTTTGTCCAATTTCTCTATTTTAAATTTATGTTGCTTGCAACTTGGTACAAATCCAGCTTGTTTTAGCCGTTTCGCCAAATAAACTTGCTCAAATTGTCCGGGTGTAGGTATAAAAAAAGCTTTCTTTTCCATAGCGGCAAGATCCATAATAGTTGTGTAGCCTGAGCGGGAAACTATATAGGTACTTTCGTTAATAGCCTGCTCTAAGTCATCGCTTTTTAAAAAGTTTATTACCTTAATATTTCCTATTTGTTTTTCTTTTTTTACGTCTTCAACAATGCCTTGGACTAATAAAATCTTCTTTTCTGAATTTTTAAAAACAGAAAGAAGCTGTTCTTCCAGTACGGTACGTTGTGGTTCAGGTCCAGAAAGTAAGCACAAAACATCATACACAATTGGGAGTTTCTTTTTTTTCATTCGGCTTAACAATCCAATATAAGTAACTGGAAAAGGAACGGAAAGCACGTCTTTAAAATGACCTAATTTCCCGCTTAAGTTAATAGAACCTTCCAAATCTGGAACCCAACAGGCATCAAATTTTTTAATTAATTTTTGATGCATTTTACTACTCACATACGAGGTGCTTCCCGATAACACGTTTAATTGATGTGTTATAATAACCGAAGGAATGTTTTTGCTGCGTACACCCCAACGGTTATCACTTATTATTCCGTGGATTTTCCCTTCGGAAACTAACTCTTCAATCACTCTTTTTTCTGAAGTAATTATTTTCTGAATATAGGGAGCTTTTAGCATAAGTTTCAGCTTAAAGAAAGCACCTTTTTTCGGGTAGGTTATATTGTAAGAAGGTAAAGAAACGTAGGGTAACTCGGGAAATTCCTTCCGAAGTAATAATAAAGCTCCTCCATCTGAAGCTAAAAAAACATTATAATTGTTTTTAAGTAATTCACGTATAATTGGTATACAGCGCGTAGCGTGTCCTAAACCCCAATGTAAAGGGGCAACCAAAATCGTTTTTTTGCTGTTCACAAAAACAAAGGTACACAATGTAGTCTCTTACTACTATTTCCTTAATTTTACCAAATTATCAATAATACTAAGAAATAGGTAACAGTGGGCAGTAAAAACAAACTTAAACGATTTAAACAAAACGAGACTTTTAAAAACGTAATTCAACCCACACGGGAAGAGGTGTTCTCAAACAGTTTGAATTTAAAAGGGAATTGGAAACAAAACTTTTTTAAAAATGACAAACCCTTGGTGCTTGAACTAGGATGTGGCAAAGGGGAATATTCCGTTAACTTAGCCCGAAACTATCCAGATCATAATTTTTTAGGAATAGATATTAAAGGAGCTCGTTTTTGGCGTGGTGCCAAGACAGCCTTAGAAGAAAAACTAGACAATGTTGGATTTCTTAGAACCCAGATTGAGTTAATTGATCTTCTTTTTGAAGAGAATGAAGTCGATGAAATCTGGATTACCTTTCCCGATCCACAGATAAAATATAAGCGTACAAAACACCGCCTCACCAATGAAGATTTTTTAAATAAATACCGAAAAGTATTAAAACCCGATGGTTTAGTACATTTAAAAACCGATAGCGAATTTATGCATGGTTATACTTTGGGACTGCTGCACGGTCTAGATGAAAAAATAGAATACGCCCATCACGATGTCTACGGAAACGCCCATTCTCCAAAAGAAGTAACCGGCATCCAAACCTTTTACGAACAACAATATTTGGAAGAAAACAAAAGGATAACCTATATCAGGTTTACATTCAGATAGATAAATTTGTTTATATTCACACTTGAAACAGCGTTTTTATGACTGTACTTGTAAATTTTGCCATTGGCTTTTTAGCAGCATTTGTTGGAGTAATTCCTCCTGGTTTGCTAAACTTATATGCGGCAAAAATAAGTATGAAAGAAGGTCGGAAAAAAGGATTTTTGTTCTCTACGGGCGTTTGTATTACCGTGATGTTTCAAACCTTGGTCGCTTTGTTTTTTGCTCGGTTTTTAGATCAGCACCCTGAGTATGTTTCCATGCTTCAAAAAGTGGCATTGGGTATTTTTATCTGTATTACCATTTATTTTTTCTTCATAGCAAAAGATACGCGCAGGCAATTACCTGATGATGTAAACCACTCTAAAACCAACCGATTATTTTCAGGAATGTTATTGGCATTAGTAAATCTACTGCCCCTACCTTATTGGGTATACATAAGTATCACATTTGCAGGTTTTGGTTGGTTTAGTTTTTCTCAACCAGATCTCTGGAGTACGGTAGTGGCATCGGGGTTAGGCACTTTTACAGTTTTGGCTATGTATGTGTGGTTTTTTAGGCAAAAAGATGATCAAAAAAAGTTAAATGTCAACATGAATTTCATCATTGGCATAATCACAGCTGTTATTTCAGTTATCACATTACTTAAAATTATGCAAGAAATTTAAGATGGCTTCAGATGGTTTTTTTGAAAAGGTGTATCAGGTTGCAAAACAAATTCCTTACGGAAGAGTGACAAGCTATGGTGCCATTGCAAAATACTTAGGAGCTGCTGGAAGTGCTCGAATGGTAGGTTGGGCGATGAACGGAAGCGGCAAAGATCCAGACGTTCCCGCGCATCGCGTAGTAAATAAAAAAGGATTACTTACCGGAAAACATCATTTTAGAGGCACCAACTTAATGCAACAGCTATTAGAAAGTGAAGGTATAGAAGTGGTTGACAATCAAATTCAGAATTTAGAAAAACTTTTCTGGGACCCTATGAAAGAACTTTAATTTTTTTCTATTATCCCAACTCCCAACTCCCAACTCCCAACTCCCAACTTCAGTCAACGTCTATCTACCCATAAATCATTTCAATCTAACTCCTTTAAAATCCAAACTAATACCGTTATATTTGTACTTTAGAATCAGTCTAAATATTGTGAAAAAGAATTTATGAAATTGAATAAAACAGATATACTTAAAGCATTAGAAACCATCACTGTAGCTGGAGAAGGCAAAAATATGGTTGAGAGTGGTGCTGTAAAGAATGTGGTAACATTTGCCGATGAAGTAATCTTAGATGTTACGCTTTCTACTCCTGCATTACACATTAAAAAAAGAGCAGAAGCCGACATTATAAAAACCATTCAGGAAAAGATAGATGCGAATGCTAAAGTTCAGGTAAATATAAAAGTAGAAGCTCCAACTAAAAAGGAAAACCCCAACTTGATTAAAGGGAAGGCCATTCCAGGAATCCAGAATATTGTAGCAGTTGCTTCAGGTAAAGGTGGCGTTGGTAAATCTACCGTAACGTCAAACTTGGCGGTTACGCTTTCAAAAATGGGCTTTAAAGTAGGAGTTTTAGATGCTGATATTTATGGGCCATCCATTCCTATTATGTTCGATGTGGCGATGGAAAAACCACTATCTGTAAAAGTAGATGGAAAAAGCAAAATGAAACCTGTAGAAAACTATGGGGTTAAAATATTGTCGATTGGATTTTTTACAAAACCAGACCAAGCTGTAATTTGGCGAGGCCCCATGGCGGCAAAAGCATTAAATCAGTTGATTTTTGATGCCGATTGGGGCGAGTTAGACTTTTTATTAGTAGATCTTCCTCCCGGAACGGGCGATATCCATTTAAGTATTATGCAATCGTTACCGTTAACAGGTTCTGTTGTGGTCAGTACGCCTCAAAATGTTGCCTTGGCCGATGCCCGTAAAGGAGTTGCCATGTTTCAACAAGAGAACATACAAGTGCCAGTATTAGGAATAATAGAAAATATGGCTTATTTTACTCCTGAAGAATTACCGGAGAATAAGTATTATATTTTTGGAAAAGAAGGAGCCAAAAACCTTTCTGAAGACCTAGATATACCCTTTTTAGGAGGTGTGCCATTGGTACAAAGCATTCGGGAATCTGGCGATGTAGGTCGTCCGGCAGCTATGCAAACAGCTACGCCTACCGAAGCGGCTTTTGAGCAAGTAACAAAAAATGTGGTGGAGCAAACGGTACGTCGTAACGAAAATCTCCCCCCGACCGAAGCCATTAAAATAACAACAATGGCCGGTTGTAGTGCCGTTAAAAAATAATATGGAAGAGCAAGAATTAAAATTAAAAGTAGAAGATGCGTTGGAAGAAATACGTCCGTTTCTTCAAAGCGATGGTGGAGACATTTCCCTTATTTCCATAGATGATGGTAAAAAAGTGATTGTGCGTTTGGAAGGTGCTTGCGTAGGCTGTACCGTAAACCAAATGACATTGAAAAGTGGAGTAGAGATGACTATCAAAAAACACGCTCCTCAAATCGAAGAAGTAGTAAATGTAGAATAAGCTGATTTTGATCAGTTCCTGAAATTAAAATCCATCTTACTTTTACAGATTTTAAAGACGAATTAGATTCATGATAAAAACAGATATTTTGATAATTGGTGCAGGTCCTACGGGACTTTTCACCGTTTTTGAAGCCGGATTATTAAAACTGAAATGTCATTTAATTGATGCATTACCCCAACCTGGCGGTCAGTGTTCCGAAATTTATCCTAAAAAGCCTATTTACGATATACCCGCATTTCCAGAAGTATTAGCTGGAGATTTGGTGGATAATTTGATGAAACAAATAGAGCCGTTTCAACCGGGTTTTACATTAGGCGAAAGAGCACAAACTATAGACAAGCAAGATGATGGAAGCTTTATTGTAACAACCAATAAAGGAACAAAACATCACGCGCCAATAGTAGCTATTGCTGGTGGATTGGGTAGTTTTGAACCTCGTAAGCCACCTATTACGGGTATTTCAGAATATGAAGATAAAGGCGTAGAATATATTATTCGCGATCCGGAAGTATATCGCGATAAAAATGTAATCATTGCCGGTGGAGGTGATTCAGCATTAGATTGGAGTATTTTCTTAACCGATGTGGCTTCAAGTGTCACCTTGATTCACCGCCGGAATGAATTCCGAGGAGCTTTAGATAGTGTTGAAAAAGTACAAGAACTTAAAAATCTTGGTAAAATAGAATTGATTACACCTGCTGAAGTAATTGATGTGTATGGAAAGGAAAGTATAGAGGGTGTTTCTATCAAAAGAGGAGCCGATGTATTTAATAGGGATTGTGATCATTTTATTCCGCTATTCGGATTAGCACCAAAACTAGGGCCTATCGCAGATTGGGGATTGGAAATTGAAAAAAACGCTATTAAGGTTGATAACTCATTAGATTATCAAACCAATATTCCAGGTATTTACGCAATTGGCGATGTGAACACCTATCCTGGAAAGCTAAAATTGATCCTTTGTGGCTTTCATGAAGCGACTTTAATGTGTCAAAGTGCTTACCAACGTATCTTCCCAGACAAGCGATATGTAATGAAATATACAACCGTAGGCGGCGTAGAAGGATTTGACGGAAGTAAAAGACAAGCGCCCAAAGCAGTTGTTAAGGCGATAAATTAATAAATATATATCCTGCAAGGTTACAAAAATCTTGCAGGTATTTTTATCTAGAATGTAATTCTAATAATGCAAGATATTAAAATAACCATAATCGACCGCGAAGGTACAAGTCACCAAGTGGATGCTCCTACTGATATGAATATGAACCTAATGGAAGTAGTACGTTCGTATGAACTTGCCCCTGAGGGAACTATTGGTGTTTGTGGAGGTATGGCTATGTGCGCATCCTGCCAGTGTTACGTTCAAAGCGACCACGAACTGCCTGAGATGAGCTACGACGAAGATTTAATGCTTGCTGAAGCGTTTCACGTACAAGACAACAGCCGCTTGGGCTGTCAAATACATATAAACTCTGAAATGGATGGTCTACAAGTGGAATTGGCTCCAGAAAGTTAGCTTCAATAATCTCGATTGTTAGTCATCTCGACCGGAGGGAGAGATCACACCCTACTTCTCATTTCAACTGTAAGGAGAGATCTTACCCAGCTAGTTAGGCTTTGTTTTACAACCAATATTTTTTTATTAATAAACTTGGTCGAGTTCACTCAAATGAGATTCCTCGTCGTCCCTCCTTCGGAATGACAGTTTCAATTTATTTTAAAATTTTCTCCACTTTTGTAGAAAGTAACTCTACAAACTGATTATACGCTCCTTTAGAAGGATGCAATCCATCGGATGCTACTAGACTTTTGTTTTTCAAACCGTTACGAGTAATTGGGGTGATGTTTTCAAAAGAAACGCCTCTTTCATCAGCTATTTTTTTTGCAAAAGCATTGTACCTATCTAATTCTTCTGAAATGTTTGAAGGATCACTTTTCGTCTGCCCAAATGGTGTAAACGCATAATCTGGGATAGAAACTACAATTACATTGTCTTTATTACCGCCTGCAAATTGTATGGTTTTATCTAATAATTCAGGAAATTCTTTTTCATACGTAGAAAAGGGTTGTCCTTGATATTGATTGTTAACCCCAATTAACAAGGTGACAAGATCATAATTGTTTGAAGGTTTTTGTTTCGCGATAGCGTTTAATAAATCGGTGGTAGTCCAGCCGGTTTTGGCAATGATTTTTAAATCGCCTTGCTTCTTTAAACGTTCGTCAAGCTCTTTTTTTAACTGTTCTGGAAATCTACAAGTATCACAAACACTTTCGCCAATAGTATAACTATCGCCAAGGGCTAAGTATTTATAATCTGAAGTTGAGTTAGTGGCCTTAACGGTTCCTTTTTGCACAGAACAATTTAGAAATAGGAAAGAACTTGTGAGTAATGTGAATAATAAGATTGTCTTTTTCATACTATGCTTTCTTTAGAAACTTTTAATTTATTGTGATTTGAATTTTTCTCGTGGTTATTCAGTTTGATAATCGATTAATTTTTGTGGCCCTTCTAGAAGCAGGCGAACTACTCTCAACGTACCATCCTCGGTGGTTGAAATATTCCACTTTATTAAAGAAATTTCACCGTTCTCTATCTCCAGTCCGGTAATGCTACGCGGGTGAACACAACTACCATCATTAAAATAGGCGATGTCCCCCGGTTCAGGAAAACGAGGACGGTGGGTATGGCCGGTTATAGTGAACAAATTATTATTATTAATAATCCACTTTTTGGTGCGGCGTTCTACTTTTATGAGTTCTTTGTAGTTTCGCGCCGGACTCGTAGGGTCGCCAATACCAAAAACCTGCAAGGGACGCCAAAGTGCACGTACTAAGAAACGATTGAATTTCCAACCATGGTAATTCATCCAATCGGCTTGGTGCCCGTGCAGCATAAAAATTTCTTGATTTGTTTCTTCGTGTTCTAAAACCAATCCTTCACTAAAGGTTACTTCAGGAAATAAGGGATCATCTTTTCCAGTAACTTTATTGAAATAACTGTAGAGGTTTTTTTCAACAAACTTCTCACTTTTATAAACCATATCGTGATTCCCCAACAGACGATAGAGTCTGTTTTCTGCATAAAATTTCCGAAGTAATTCAAATACATTTTGATGGGCTTCAAAAATAGATTGAAAGGTGAGGTTTTCCCAAAGTTCGTCGCCATCACCCAATTCGCAATAGGTGAAATCTTCTTTGTAATAATGTTCTAAAGCGTGAAAGTAGATGTTCCGGTTGTTGGCAAATTCATCTGCAAAACTATTGTCGCCTCTGTGGCAATCGCTAAAAATGATAAATTTTGAGTTGTCATTAAAAGAAATACGTCGTGCCGTGTTGTAGGCGTTGGTAATTCTTTTTTGTGAGGACATTGACGTTTTCTTTCTTTAAAGATACAATTTGCGTCTATTGTTACGCAAGTTTGTCCTTTAAAATTTCAGATAGTACGCCTTCCCATAATTGTTCTCTTGCTTGCAGCGATTGCACGATTGTGCGTTCTGCTTCGCGCCATTTTTTGCCATCATCGCCACAAAGGTTTTTTACCATTTGTAATGCCATTGGGCCGTGCTCATCTTCATCTAATTCGATATGGCGATCAAAATAATATTTAAACTCAGTTAAATCTTCTTTCGGGAAGTTTTGCTGAATTCTTTTAATAATTTCTGAAAACATTTCCGGAATTAAATCCTCCCTACCAAAAGTAAAAGCAGCAGCTGTTTTATGAGGTTTGTTTTCTTCAATGACTGAAAATGTATAAGTTAAGAATTTTTGTACAGCTTTGGGTACATCAGATTTTTCAATCGCTTCGGAAATAGAACTACTTTTTAAAAGTTTTAAAAAATCATTCATTGGAGCCGTATTCGCCTTTGCTTTTTTCATAGCATCGAGGTACATTTCAAAATGACTTTGGCGTTCTCCTTTTAAGTTTATATCGGTTTCTTCAGCTAATACTATTTCATTGATTAAATACCGGGTTTCTGGTTCACCTTTAGGAATCCACGGAACATTTGTACACGTTAAGTTGTTTTGTAAAGACTTAAGAAGCGACATAAAATCCCACACGGCAAACACATGATATTCCATAAAAGTTTGAAGGTGTTCGGGGGTTTTTATTTCACTGTATAAAGGATGGTGAAGAAGTGTATCGCGATAGGGCTTTATTCTTTTATTTATTTGGGCAATCATAGCAGTTTTTTAGCAAAAATAAAAGGCTTCACCTTTATAGGGAAGCCTTTATCATAATTTTAATACCTAATTTTTACTTAAATGCGTTTTCACCAGTAATATCCAATCCAGTAATTAATAGATGAATATCGTGAGTTCCTTCATAAGTGATTACACTTTCTAAGTTCATCATATGGCGCATAATACTGTATTCTCCAGTGATACCCATTCCGCCTAGTATTTGTCTAGCTTCACGCGCAATTTTCAATGCCATATCTACATTGTTTCGTTTTGCCATGGAAATTTGCGCTGAGGTAGCTTTTCCTTCATTTTTTAGTTGTCCCAGACGTAAAGCTAATAATTGAGCTTTTGTGATTTCAGTAATCATTTCAGCTAATTTTTTCTGCTGCAATTGAAATGCTGCAATAGGTTTTCCAAACTGCACACGTTCTTTTGCGTAGCGTAAAGCTGTATCGTAGCAATCCATTGCCGCTCCAATAACTCCCCAGGAAATTCCGTAGCGAGCAGAATCTAGACATCCTAAGGGTGCACCTAATCCACTTTTATTAGGCAATAAGTTTTCTTTTGGCACTTTTACATCTTGAAATATCAATTCCCCTGTAGCGCTAGCACGCAATGACCATTTGTTGTGTGTTTCTGGAGTCGTAAAACCTTCCATACCGCGTTCTACAACTAATCCATGAATACGTCCTTCTTCATTTTTAGCCCAAACTACGGCAACATCGCAAAAAGGAGAATTTGAAATCCATAATTTAGCTCCATTTAATAAATAGTGATCGCCTTTATCTTTAAAACTGGTAACCATTCCAGCTGGGTTGGAGCCGTGGTCTGGCTCGGTCAATCCAAAAGAACCCATCCATTCGCCAGAAGCTAATTTTGGCAAGTACTTTTTACGTTGGTCTTCGTTACCATATTTCCAAATAGGATACATAACCAATGAAGATTGTACAGAAGCTGTAGAACGAACGCCACTATCCCCACGTTCAATTTCTTGCATGATAAGTCCGTAGCTAATCTGGTCTAAACCTGCTCCGCCGTATTCTTCAGGAATATAAGGTCCAAAAGCACCAATTTCGGCAAGTCCTGGAATAATAGATTTAGGAAATTTAGCATTTTGAGCTGCTTCTTCTATAATAGGGGATACATCGCGTTTTACCCAGTCGCGAGCAGCATCACGTATAAGCTTATGCTCTTCGGTTAGTAAATCGTCTATATTATAATAATCTGGAGCTTCGAAAAGGTCTGGTTTCATGATTTTTGGTTTTAAGGAATACAAATGTAGAAATCACGGCTTTAACCTCCTACATTTTCAAGTAAAAATCGCGTACCAAGTTTTTATAGGCTTCGGTATAAGTATGACGACTGATTTCAATAGTAAGTTGATCAATTTTAGGAGAAATTTCAGAAAATGAAAACTCTAAAAGGCTTCTTTTTTCTTCGGAAGTTTCTGTGCCGCGAACCCTACAAATATGATTGACAAAAAGCCCTTTGGCAAAAGCTAATTGAATAAAACGTTCTTCTTCTTTCTTCGGAATAATAGTAGAAAAAATACCGTTTTCAGAAAGTAAAAGAGAAACACTTGCTATTAAATGTTCAAAAGGTAAGGCTTCGGTAAAACGGGCCGTATCTCGAGCAGCATTGCCAGAGGTGTAATCTTCAGAATAAAAAGGCGGATTAGAAATAATCGAATCGTACGTTTCGTCCACCATTTCTTCAGTAAATTCATTTAAATCTGCATGATAGCAAAACAACCGATCGCCCCAAGGAGATGCTTCAAAATTTTCTACGCATTGTTCATATGCGTTTTCATCTATTTCAATAGCGTCTATAAGTTCTGCAGTGCTTCGTTGTGCAAGTTGAAGAGCAATAATCCCGGTTCCGGTGCCAATATCTAAAATAGATGAGGGCTTGTGTTGTAGGGAGGTCCAAGCGCCTAATAATACGCCATCGGTACCAATTTTCATTTCACAACCATCTTGTGCTACAGTAAATTGCTTAAAGTGGAAAGGTTTGTTCACGATTAGGTAATTTGAATTATTTTATAACAAAGATAGAGGGTCATGGAGCATAGAATATGTTAGTGGCTGAGTGTTACGAGGTATGAGAAGCGCGCTGTACTGAGCTTGTCGAAGTGTATCGAAGCAACGAATAAGGTCATAACCTCCTATTCAAGGTATAACTCAATCAACCCTTCTGGAGCGGTAATGCGGATGTCTTTCTTTTCGCGGTCTACTTTTTCAATTAAATCGTCACTCACAGGAATTAAAACTTCTTTTCCATCGTGGTCAATTTCGAATAAAGCTTGCGCAGTGGTGTCATTTACGCCGGTAATAGTTCCAACTACTCCAAAATTAGAATCGGTAATGGTAAAACCTACTACTTCGTGAAAGTAAAACTTGTTGCCGCTAAGTTTAGGTAGCATATTTAGAGGTAGATACAATTCATCTCCCAATAAGTTAGTAGCGTCGGTTTCATTTTTCACCCCTTCAAATTGAATGCGGAGTAACGTAGATTTGTGTAAGGAAAGTGATTCAATAAAAAATGGAATCAAATTTTTGTTGTGTTCAACAAAAACCGATTCCATTTCCAGAAATTGTTCAGGATCGTCTGTATCTAGCTTTGCTAGCAGCTCCCCTTTAAAGCTGTATTTTTTAACGATTTTGCCTAAGTAGAAACAAGCTGACTTTTGCATCGTTAGGCTACGCTTTATTCTTCTTCTTTTGCAGCATCATCAGTAGCAGGAGCCTCTTCGGCTGCCTTTGCTTCTGCTTCCGCTTTTGCCTTAGCCTCTTCTTCAGCTTTCGCTTCATCTTCAGCTGCTTTGGCTTCTGCAAGACGAGCATCACTAACTGCTTTTTCAGCTGCTAAAGCTTCTGCTCTCGCTTTTTCTTCAGCTTCTGTTAGTTTTGAACGTTTTCCTTCAACTTTCTTAGCTTTCTCTTCTAACCAAGCGTTGAATTTTTCTTCGGCTTGTTCTTCGGTTAATGCACCCTTACGAACACCACCAGCAAGGTGGTTTTTAAGCAAAGCTCCTTTATAAGAAAGAATAGCTTTTGCCGTATCGGTTGGTTGCGCCCCGTTTTGAAGCCAGTTTACTGCACCGTCCACATCTAGTTCAATATGAGCAGGGTTAACGTTAGGATTATAAATACCTAATTTTTCTAGGTATTTACCATCTCTTTTCACTCGGCTGTCTGCAGCCACGATCCAGTAAAAAGGTTTTCCTTTTTTACCGTGTCTTTGTAATCTGATTTTTAAAGGCATACTAATTAATTTTTGGGGTTCCCGACCCCGGTTATAATTTTGAGTTTGCAAAGATACAGCATTTTTTGTTTGAAAGTCAACTGAATATGGCTTTTTCTTTCTTTTCTGAAATTTTATAGAGAATCAACTTTTTTCTTCAGAATTATAAAACTACTCTTTATTTCATTTAAAACAACGTAACCTCCCTGTTTGTAAGGGTTAAACTCTGTTAAATTATTATAAGCTTAGGTTAATTGTTCGTCGAGATGGTTCTTGTACATTATATTAGTGCCAGTTGAAGATTGATGAAGAAAGCAGTCAATCACGGACTGAATGTAAAATAAACTGATTATGAAGTACACAGAAGATATATCAAAAAGAGTAAACGACTTATTAGAAAAGAATTATGACGCCGAAAAGGGATATAAAAAAGCCGCTGAAATAGTTGATAACAATAAGTTGAAACAGTTTTTTAATGAACAAGCTCAAAATCGATACGATTTTGGACACCAGCTTAAAAGTGAAATAGAGAGTTTTGGCGAAACCCCTGATAAAGGCGGAAGCACTAAAGGTTCAATGCACAGAACGTGGATGGATATTAAAAGTACATTTACATCAAACGATGAGCAAGCCATTTTAAATGAAGTGAAAACTGGGGAAGAAGCTGCTGTTGAAGAATACAATGAGGTAATTAACGATACGACTTTGCCTCCAACGACTCAGAAAATATTAACGGAACAGCGCAATAATGTGCAGACTACGTTGCAGAACGCAAAAAATTTCGAAGCAGTATTATCCTAAGATAAAATGCTATGAGAAAGAAGAGAGACCGGTTATTTTTCCGGTCTTTTTTTATATAAAAAGTTAACAACTAGTAGCATTTTTCTTTCCTTAACTGTCGGTCTTTTTTTATTTTTACTTTTTCAGAACGTATTCTGAAAACTTCTTATTTCTGAAACTAGACCGAGACCCATGTACCTGATTTTTGACACCGAAACAACCGGATTACCTAAACGTTGGAATGCTCCAGTAACCGATACCGACAACTGGCCAAGATGTATACAGATAGCTTGGCAACTGCACGATGGTATGGGGAACGTTATTGAGCATCAGGACTATTTAATACAGCCAGATGGATTTACCATTCCGTTTGATGCCGAGAAAATTCATGGGATTTCTACTGAATTGGCACAACAAAAAGGTATTCCTTTAGCTGAGGTTGCTGAAAAATTCGCCGAAGCTTTATCCAAAACAAAATTTGTGGTGGGTCAAAATGTAGGCTTCGATCTTAATATAATGGGAGCCGAGTTTCATCGTTTGGAAATGCACAATCCATTGCCGCAGCTCCCAGTTTTAGACACCTGTACCGAAACTACTGCACAATTGTGTCAAATTCCTGGTGGACGAGGCGGTAAATTTAAATTACCAACATTAACCGAGTTACACGAGTTTTTATTTAATGAAGCTTTTGGAGAAGCACACAACGCAACTGCCGATGTGGAAGCAACTACTCGTTGTTTTTTAGAGCTGGTTAGAAGAAATATCTACACCGAAAAGGAACTGGATGTTCAGCCAGATTATTTCGAAAAATTTTCAGAAGAGAACCCAAAAGAGATTGAATTAATTGGTTTAAAACACATCAATCTTAAAAGGGCTTCTGAAAAAATTAGGAAAGAAATCGAAGCTTCCACCCAGACTGAAACCATTTCTTCCGAAGAAATAAAAGAGAACATTGCTACACTTGAAGAAACGGCTTTTTCGCACCTTCATAACCATTCGCAGTTTTCTATTTTACAATCCACTTCATCTACTCAAGATTTAGTAAATGCAGCGATAAAAAACGAAATGCCGGCCGTAGCCCTTACCGATAGTGGGAATATGATGGGCGCATTCCATTTTACGAAAGCGGTAAATTCATATAACGCAGGTCTTCCAGAAGAAGAGAAACACAAAGAATTAAAAGCAATTGTTGGGTGTGAATTTTTTGTTTGTGAGGATCATCTCAACAAAAACCACAAAGACAATGGCTACCAAGTTATTTTGCTGGCTAAAAACAAAAAGGGCTATCACAATTTGGCCAAAATGGCTTCGATTGCTTATACCGAAGGGTTTTACTATGTACCGCGGATAGATAAAAATGTAGTTGAGAAGTATAAAGAAGATATTATAGTGCTTACCGGTAGTTTGTATGGGGAAGTACCCGGAAAAATATTAAATGTAGGTGAGCATCAAGCGGAAGAAGCATTAATCTGGTGGAAAGAGCAATTTGGTGACGATTTGTACGTAGAAATTATGCGTCACAATCAAGAAGATGAAAAACGCGTAAACACCGTTTTAATTGAGCTGGCTAAAAAGCATGAGGTGAAATTAGTAGCGTGCAACAACACCTATTATATTGACAAGGAAAATGCCAACGCTCACGATATTTTACTCTGTGTAAAGGACGGCGAAAAGCAGGCTACGCCCATTGGTAGAGGTCGTGGGTATCGGTATGGATTACCAAACGATCAATATTACTTTAAGTCTCAGGAGGAAATGAAAAACCTCTTTAAAGACCTTCCAGAAGCGATTAGTAATATTTCGGAAGTTGTCAATAAAATTGAGTCTTACACACTGGCAAGAGATGTTTTGCTTCCAAAATTTAGTATTCCTGATGAATTTCAAGATCCGAAAGATGCTGAAGATGGGGGGAACCGAGGTGAAAACGCATATTTGAAACACCTAACTTTTAAAGGTGCTAAAAAACGCTATGAGAACATTACGCCCGAAATTGAAGAACGTCTCAATTTTGAACTGAGCGTAATTGAAAATACAGGGTATCCGGGTTATTTTTTAATTACTGAAGATTTTATTCGCGAAGCTAGAAATATGGATGTTTCGGTAGGACCGGGACGTGGATCTGCTGCTGGTAGTGCCGTCGCGTATTGCTTAGCAATTACAAATATCGATCCAATTAAGTACGACTTGCTTTTTGAGCGTTTCTTAAATCCGGATCGTGTGAGTATGCCCGATATCGATATTGATTTTGATGATGAAGGCCGAAGCCGGGTGATGGATTATGTAATTGAAAAATATGGTTCTAATCAGGTAGCACAGATTATTACCTACGGAACCATGGCGGCAAAGTCATCGATTCGTGATACGGCTCGAGTGTTGGACTTACCATTGAATGATGCGGATAGGATTTCGAAGTTGATTCCGAATATGACCAAGCTGAATAAGATTTTTGGTATGAGTGAGCAGGAATTGCGAAGTAAATTCAGAAGTGATGAACTGCCCAAGGTTAATGAATTATTGAACCTTTCCGAAGGAAGTGATTTAGAGGCCGAAACCATCAACCAAGCTAAAATATTAGAAGGGTCAGTTCGAAATACTGGAATTCACGCGTGTGGAGTAATCATTACCCCAGACGATATTACCAACTTCGTGCCTGTTGCCTTGGCAAAAGATTCAGATTTATATGTAACCCAGTTTGACAACTCGGTAGTGGAAAGTGCCGGTTTGTTGAAAATGGATTTCTTGGGATTGAAAACCTTGACTTTAATTAAGGACACGGTTAAAATTGTAAAACATAAGCACAATATAGATCTCGATCCAGATAGTTTTCCGTTGGATGATGAAGAAACCTACGCGCTTTTCCAGCGTGGAGAAACTGTCGGGATATTTCAGTATGAATCTGCAGGAATGCAGAAGTATATGAAAGAGCTGAAACCTACTGTTTTTGCTGATCTTATTGCAATGAACGCGCTGTACCGTCCAGGACCGTTAGAATATATTCCAAGTTTCATTCGTAGAAAAAACGGAGAAGAAGAGATTGAATACGACCTTCCAGCGATGGAAGAATATTTACAAGAAACCTACGGAATTACGGTCTATCAAGAGCAAGTGATGTTGTTGTCGCAAAAACTGGCCGATTTCAGTAAAGGTGATGCTGATGTCCTGCGGAAAGCGATGGGTAAAAAGCAAAAAGCCGTACTCGATAAAATGAAACCTCGTTTTATTGAAAATGCTTCCAAAAAAGGACACGACGCTGAAAAATTAGAAAAAATTTGGAAAGACTGGGAGGCTTTTGCGAGTTATGCGTTTAACAAATCACATTCTACATGCTATGCGTGGATAGCTTACCAAACAGCCTATTTAAAAGCTCATTACCCTGCTGAATATATGGCAGCGGTGCTTTCCAATAACATGAACGATATAAAGCAGGTGACCTTTTTTATGGAAGAATGTAAACGGATGGGCATGACAGTTTTAGGGCCCGACGTAAACGAATCCTTCTATAAATTTACAGTAAATGATCAAGGAAATATCCGTTTTGGGATGGGTGCCGTTAAAGGCGTTGGCGGTAATGCTGTAGCCACTATTGTTGAAAACAGAAAAGACGGAAATTACAAATCTATTTTTGACCTTGCCAAACGAATCGATTTACGCGCTGCGAACAAGAAAGCCTTTGAAAGTTTAGCATTAGCAGGAGGGTTTGATAGTTTTGACACCCATAGGGCACAATATCTCCACGACGAGGGTGATGGTGTTATGTTTGTTGAAAAAGTGTTGAAATATGCTTCAAAATATCAAGAAACACAAAATTCGTCTCAAGTAAGTTTGTTTGGAGAAGCCAGTGATGTGCAAATTCCAGAGCCGGAAGTTCCGCCGTGTGAAGAATGGGGAACGATGAAGAAGCTGAAACTGGAAAAAGACGTTGTGGGAGTATATATTTCTGGGCATCCATTAGACGATTTTAAAATGGAAATTAAATACTTTACCAATTGTAAAGTTTCCGATTTTAATGATCTTGAAAAGTTTGTAAATAGAGAACTAAGCTTTGGCGGAGTAGTGAGCGATGTACAACATCGGGAGTCAAAAGCCGGCCGTGGATGGGCCATTTTTACGGTGGAGGATTATGATGACAGTTATGAATTTAAAATTTTCGGGGAGGATTATTTAAAGTTACGCCACTTTTTGGTTCCCAACTCCTTTATACATGCTCGGGTTTTCATCAAAGAAGGATGGACTAACCGAGATACAGGTAAAAAAAGTGAGCCACGAATTCAATATTCTAGTATGCTTCAATTGCACGATGTTTTGGAAAAGCATTCAAAAAAATTAACGATTAGGATGCCTTTAGAAGAGTTGGAGAATAATCGTATTGATAAATTAAATGATTTGTTTACCATTCATAAAGGTGAAAAACAACTCCACTTTTTAATTTATGAAATGGCAGACAAGATAAAAATTAATATGCCTAGCAGGACGCGTAAAATTGAAATTAATAAAGAGTTGTTGGCTGAACTAGGTCAACAACAAGTAAATTTCAAGTTGAATTAATTGTAAAATACTATCAAAAAAAACAATAAACCTATTACTTAAAGTAATGTTAGGGCTGTAAGGTTTAGCCTAAAAAATGACTACTTTTGCATAACAATAAAAAATAAAATTATGGCTTTAGAGATAACAGATGCAACATTTGACGAAACCGTTTTAAAAAGTGACAAACCGGTAGTAGTAGATTTTTGGGCTGCTTGGTGTGGACCATGTAGAATGGTAGGACCAATCATTGATGAAATAAGCAAAGACTACGAAGGAAAGGCTGTTGTAGGTAAAGTAGACGTTGATGCAAATCAAGAGTTTGCCGCTAAATACGGTGTTCGTAACATCCCAACAGTATTGGTTTTCAACAAAGGAGAACTAGTTGGTAGACAAGTAGGTGTTGCGCCTAAAAATGTATATGAAGAAGCAATCGATCAGCTTTTGTAAGAAGAATTTTGAAAAAGAAAAATTAAGTTGAAAAGGCTTGGCGTATTGTCAAGCCTTTTCTTATTTTAGTGAGATAGTAATTCTTTGGTTTATATAATTAAACCTAGCTGAAAAGCGAAGTCTCTTAAAACAAATAGGAAGTTAAATTAAAAAATTATCCGCCTTAGCGGATTTGTTATGGAAAAAGAAAAAACATATAAAGCACAGGACAAAATAGACAACCAATTATTAAATGACCGCAAGGTGTTTCTTTGGGGGCAAGTGGACGATGATAGTGCTCGTCACGTAGTGGACAGGTTGCTCTATTTAGATTCGTTGAGTAATGATGAGATAAAATTCTATATAAACAGTCCAGGAGGTTATGTAACTGCAGGGTTCTCCATGTATGATACTATTAAACAGATTAAAAGCCCTGTTTCAACCATTTGTACTGGGTTGGCAGCTTCCATGGGAAGTATTTTATTGTCAGCTGGAGAAAAAGGAAAACGGTTTATTCAACCAAATGCAAGAGTTATGATTCACCAGCCTAGCGGCGGAACAAGAGGACCGGCAAGTGACATTGAAATTACCGCTCAAGAAATTTTAAAGACAAAAGAGTTGAGTGCTCAGATTTTAGCTGATAATTGTGATCAAAAGGTTGAAAAAGTAATGAAAGACTTTAACCGGGATCATTGGATGGATGCTGAAGAAAGTGTAGCCTATGGGATTGTGGATGAGGTATTAAAATAAAAGTCACCACCTGTGGATCTTCAAAAGGAAATAAACGAAATAACTGGATTTAAAAATCTGGAGCTACTGGCCAAGCAAGTGGTAGAAGGGTTTATTTCTGGATTGCATAAAAGTCCATTTCACGGGTTTTCTGCAGAATTTGCAGAGCACAAAATCTACAATCAAGGGGAGAGCACCAAGCATATAGATTGGAAGTTATTTGCTAAAACAGACAAACTGTATACAAAGCGGTACGAAGAAGAAACCAATTTGCGATGCCATTTAATTATTGACAACAGTAGTTCGATGCATTATCCTAAAATGAAGCAATTTGGGATTAACTCTTTAAATAAAATAGGGTTTTCAGCCTTGGCTTCTGCAGCGATCATGAATCTGCTAAAAAGGCAACGCGATGCAGTAGGAATGAGTATTTATAGTAATGAATATGAGTTTTACGCAAATGAAAAAGGAAGTGAGCGGCATCATCAAATGTTGTTAGGAAAGCTGAATGAAGCCATACAAAAACCTGCTGAAAAGAAAACAACAAAAACCTATTCTCACCTTCACTTAATTGCTGAAAAACTAAAACGGCGATCGTTAGTTTTTCTGTTTACTGATATGTTTCAAAGCGATGCTGAAGAAGAAGCTTTGTTTGAGGCGCTACAGCATTTAAAGTACAATAAGCACGAAGTAATTTTGTTTCACACCTTCGATAAAGAGAAAGAGCAGAATTTTAATTTCAGTAATCGCCCAAAGCGCTTTGTCGATGTTGAAACAGGTGAGCATATTAATTTATATGCCGAAAATATTAAACAATCGTATGAAACTGCTGTGGTAAGCTATTTTTCAGAATTAAAATTGAAGTGCGGTCAATACAGAATTAAGTATGTAGCGGCCGATATTAATGAGAGTTTTAATAAAATTTTGACTACCTATTTAGTAGAGCGTCAAAAGTTTGGGTAATAGAAGTAAATTTTTTTCAAAAAATGTTTGTCAGAATGAAAATGCGTGGTATATTTGCCACCGCTAAGATAGCAACGGTCTGGTAGTTCAGTTGGTTAGAATACCTGCCTGTCACGCAGGGGGTCGCGAGTTCGAGTCTCGTCCAGACCGCTACTTTTACTTCAAAGAAGTAGATAAACAAAGTTGTGTTGTCCCGATTAAGTTCGGGAAGTGGTTTAGAAATAGACCGATGAGAAGCTTATCCAAATGGATGGGCTTTTTTTGTTTTAAAATGCTTCCATATCATAGCTTTTTTTTATTTCTAAAAAATTAACAAGTAGATTACGTCTAACTTCTAGATGTTTTAAAATTTGATAATGAGAAGATTAAGACTATAGTTGGTTTTGTGGTTAACAGCAGCTTCAGTTTCATTAGCAATAATAGGCTTTCAACTCTTATTTTATGGGTACTTTTGCGCATAATTGACAATAAATTTTGTCAGTTTATTTATAATCTATTAAAAATTTTAAACATTATGATTAAAAAATTACTATTTGCGTGTATTATAACTTTAGGGTTAAACTCATTTGCCCAAACTGTTGTTTTTGAAGAAGATTTTAATGACGAAAGTACTTGGGGTTCTTGGATTTTAGCAGATTTAGATGAAGATGGCGAACTTTGGGAATTTGCCGATGCTGAATTTCAAGAAGTAGAGTCGTTTAATGGAGGGTTTGTTTGGTCTTTTTCTTGGTATTTAGAGGCATTTACTCCAGACAATACGTTAACAAGCCCGAATATCTCATTGCCAACAGAAAATAATTTAGAATTAACTTTTAAGGTTGCTGCGTATGAAGATGAAGAGGTGTTTCAAGAGCACTATGCTGTATATGTTATTCCAGCAGCATCAGAATTCTCTGGAACTGAAGAGCCTGTTTTTGAAGAAACGCTTGATGCTCCTTATTATAATCCTGCTAAAACTGTAAATGTTGACATTTCTTCGTTTGCTGGTCAAGAAGTAAAGTTGGTTTTTAGACATTACGATTGTACAGACATTTTTTACATTGGAATGGATGATGTACAAATAACACAATCTGAATTAGGTGTTGATGGTGTTCAAAAAGAAAACATAAAAGTATATCCTAACCCTACAACAGATATTGTTTCTGTTCAGGGAATACAAGATGTAAATAAAATTCGTGTATTCAATCTTCAAGGAAAGTTATTAAAGGAAACGAGTGCTTCAAAAATAAACATCGAGCAATTCCAGGCGGGGACGTATCTAATCAATTTCTATACGGACAAAACAGTATATTCAAGAAAGGTTATTAAAAAATAATTTTTTTAATAGAAAGCATAAAAAACCCGAAACGTTTGTTTCGGGTTTTACTTTTTTAAAGAAAATTAAAAATTAATTATCGTTATCGGTCTTAACCTTCATTTTGGTTTCGCCGTCTTCTTCTTTAATTTTTACTTTTTTGTCTTCGGTTTCCATTTTTATTTTGGTTTCATCACCGTCAACTTTTTTCTCTACTTCAGCACCTTCGTTCTGCATTTCTTCTACCATTTCTTCAGCTTCTGTCTTTTCTTGATCGCGACAAGAAGTTAATGGGGCTAAGAATAATGCAGCTAAGGCAATCATTGCTATTTTTTTCATAATAACTCGTTTTAGTTACTGGTTAAAATTTGGTTTACATGTCATCAGTACCACCGGTGCCTGTATTTTCTTCCACTTCATTAACACCTTCTTCAATAGCATCTCCTGTGTCATTCACAGCATCTTCAACTGCATCACCAGCATCGTCCATAGAATCTTCTACATCATCTGCTACGTCTTCTACGTCGTCTGCTTTTTTGTTGGTGTCTCTACAAGACACGAAAGTGGTGCTAAATGCGACTACTAATGCTAAACTTAAAATTACTTTTTTCATGATTTTTGGGTTTTTGTTGTTAGGTTACTATATTTAGTTATCATCGCCAATTTTGTCAATCTCTTCGTTAACTTCTTTGTTAACTTCCTTATCAACTTCTTTGGCAGTTCTTTCTAAAATTCCTTCAGTTTCATCAGCTGTTTCTTCAGTTTCTACTTCTACTTCACGAACAACTTCTTTAGTTTCCGTTTTGGTCTCTCTACACGAAGTTGTAGAGAAGCCTACTAATGCCAATGCGGCTACAATAATTACTTTTTTCATAATTGGTTTGTGTTAAATTACACAACAAATCTATGTATTTTAACAGTTGGCATATTGTAAAGTTTTATTAAAATTTGAAACGAAAGTCTTTAAAATAAGTAGTTTTAGAGGAAAAAATGAACTTTAAAGACCTATATCAATTTCTACGGAAACTTCAAAAAAATAATAATAAGGAGTGGATGGACGAACATCGCGGCGAATATCATGCCGTGCGCGATTCGTATATTGATTGGTTAAACGAAATGAATATAAAATTAGCCGCTATTGATCCAGATTACACGCCTACCAATGGAAAAAAAGCCATCAACCGAATAAATAATAATTTAATGTTTCACCCAAACAAACCTATTTATAAAGACCATTTTGGGGCGGGTTTGGACCAAGAAAGTAAACAAGGTGATTTCTACATACATTTAGGAGTAAATGAATCATTAATAGGCGGTGGCTATTGGCACCCTTCTTCCAAAATTTTGAAAAGCATTCGAGCAGCGATAGATTATAATGGAGAAGATTTGAAAAACATTCTGAATAAAAAGAGCTTTAAAACCATGTTTGGTGAAATGATAGTTGATGATCCTCTTAAAACATCACCTAAGGGGTACACTCAAGACCACAAACATATAGATTTGCTTCGGCGAAAGTCGTTTGCAGTCTCCTGTCCACTTACTCAAAAGGAAGTAATGGCATCAAATTTTGAAGAAAAAGTCATTGCTATTTACAAAGAAATGTTGCCTTTTAGGCGTTATTTAAATCAGGCCGTTACGGTGTAATTTAGTTATATAATCTAAAGTAATATTTGTCGCGCCGGTATTGCTATTCACAAAATGCCCCGCAATCATCCCGGTTTTTTCCCTGAAACTTCCGTTTGTAACCAGCTTGGTTAAAATTTCAGTGCATTCTGTTGCTGAATCTACAACAAAAAGTCCAGCTAATTGCTGTAACCGCTTGGCTTCAGGAAAGTTTTCAAAATTCTTTCCAATTACAATAGGAATCCCAAAAGTGGCGGGTTCTAATATGTTATGCAGTCCAGTTTTGCCCATTGCACCACCTACATACGCAATATCGGCATAGCTATAGATTTTGGTCAATAAGCCAATAGTGTCAATTATAAAGACAGAATAATCTGCTAAGTTTTTTCCTTCTTTTTCTGAATATAAAACCGAAGGGCCTTTCAGTTTTTTCCTAAACTGCTCAATTTTTGAATCAATAGTATGAGGCGCAATAATAAATTTCACATCTTCCGTAGCTTCATTAATATAATTCAGTAAAATGGCTTTATCTTCTGGCCAAGTGCTTCCGCAGACAATACAAAGCGAATTTTCTTTAAATGCTGAAATAAAAGGTAAGGAGTTGTCGTGTTCAATTTGGTGTGAAACACGATCAAAACGAGTGTCTCCACTCACAGTCACATTGGTGATGTTAATATGGTTCAATAGTTTTTCTGAAGTTTTATCCTGCACAAAAATATGATCAAAACTTTTTAGAGCCTTTCGCATAAAACTACCGTGACCTTTAAAAAACACTTGCCCTTCCCTAAATAATCCTGAAATTAATAGGGTAGGAATGTTGCGATTTTTCAATTCGAAAAGATAATTTGGCCAAAACTCATACTTTACAAATAGAACAAGTGATGGATGAACAGCGTTTATAAATTTTTTGGCGTTAGAAATTGTATCTAATGGAAGATAAATCACCACATCGGCCACTGGGGTGGTTTTCTTTACTTCGTAACCCGATGGTGAAAAAAATGAAACCACTATTTTATGATTTGGAAATTCCTTTTTTACAACCTCCATGATGGGTAGGCCTTGTTCAAACTCCCCTAATGATGCGCAATGAAACCAAATAGTTTTATCTTCAGGAGTAATGTGTTGTGACAAATTTTCAAAAACTTGTGTTCTACCTGACACAAAAAGCTTCATTTTTTTACTGAAATACTGTGCTATCCATAAAAACAGGTAACTAATTCGGGTTAAAAAATTATATAAAATACGCATACATGGAATTTACACCGCTAAAATACGGTATTATACTATTATTGGAAATTTATAGTTATATCTATTGAAGTTTTAATAGCAAAATCCTCTTTTTTTCTGAAAATCCTATTATAAACAAGAGCAGTCTGTGACTTATTTCCCCGTGAATTTCAAAATAAAATTGGTTTAACAAAAAATTAGTACGATTATAAATGGTTGGCACGGTTTTTTATATAATTTAGAACATTAAAATAGAAGAAGAAAGATATGCGAATTATGAAAAAGAATTTAAAGGTACTGTTCCTTGCTGTATTTGTTGCGGTCGCATCATGCAGTTTTACGACTAAAGAGTTTAACGATACTGATAAAGATAAAGTACTTATAGACCTTATAACGTATGTATTGCAAAAAGGGCATTACAGTCCGTCAGATATAAACGATGAGTTTTCTGCAGAGGTTTATAAAGATTTTATAACTGGGTTAGATCCATTAAAAAGATACTTCCTTGCTTCAGATATTGAAGAGTTCAGTAAATACAAAACTGAGATTGACGACCAAATAAAAAGTAAAGACCTTACGTTTTTCAACTTGGTGTACAATCGTTTGCAAGAACGGATGGAAGATGTGAAAAAAATCTACCCTGAAGTACTAAACACTCCTTTTGATTATACAAAAGACGAATCCATAAACGTGGATTATGATAATATTGATTACGTATCTTCAAAAAAAGAACTAAAAGAACGCTGGAGACAACAACTTAAGTTTTCCACTATTTCTACTTATTATGATAATGTTGAGGAAAATAAAACAGCAGCTGCTGATAATGATTTGGATGAAAACGAAGACTTTAAACCTGAGAGTGAAGAAGAATTAGAAATTAAAGCTCGCGAAACTTCAAAAACTTCATTAGATGAGTATTTCGATTTCACACAAGATTTAGAACGAAAAGATTATTTCTCAATCTATTTAACCACGATTGTTGAAGAGTTTGATCCGCATACCAATTATTTTGCTCCGCCAGATAAAGATCGTTTCGACCTTAGAATGAGTGGACGTTTAGAAGGTATTGGGGCAAGGCTTCAAAAGAAAAACGATTATATAAAAGTAATCGAAGTAATAAGTGGTGGTCCAGTATGGCGTGGTGATCATCTTCAAGTAGGAGACTTAATCACCAAAGTTAGACAAGAAGACGAAGATAAGGCTGTGAGTATAGTGGGAATGCGTGTTGACGATGCCGTAAAACTGATAAAAGGACCCAAAGGTACAAAAGTGACGTTAACGGTAAAACGTGTAGATGGCGCTATTGAAGAAGAAACTATTACTCGCGATGTAGTAGAATTAGAAGAAACGTATGCTAAATCTTCTCTTATTGAAAAAGAGAACAACAATTATGGGCTTATAAACCTTCCGCAGTTTTATTTTAATATGGAAGACTATAAAGAGCGAAATGCCGCTAGCGACGTAAAAAAAGAAATTGAACGCCTTAAAGAAGAAGGTATAGAAGGATTGGTTCTTGATCTTCGTGGAAATGGCGGAGGTTCTCTACGCACCGCAGTAGATATTGCTGGTCTTTTTATCGAAGAGGGACCTGTAGTTCAGGTAGCTTCTAACGGTAAAAAAGAAGTGTTGGAAGATGAAGACGACGCAATCGTATGGGATGGGCCATTAGTAATTCTAGTTAATGAGCTTTCAGCTTCAGCTTCTGAAATTTTAGCTGCAGCGATGCAAGATTATGAACGTGCTATTATATTAGGAAGTAAACAAACCTACGGTAAGGGTACTGTTCAAAATGTATTGGATTTAAACCAATGGATTAGAAAAAGTGATATGGGCGATATGGGAGCCTTAAAAATAACAACTCAAAAGTTCTATAGAGTTAATGGTGGATCAACACAGCTTGAAGGTGTAAAAAGTGATGTAGTTATGCCAGATCAATACAGTTATTTTGATGTAGGGGAACGCGATTACGATAATCCGCTTCCATATGATAAGATAGACTCAGCTGATTATAAAAAATGGGATGGTTACATTGACTATAAGGAAACCATTAGCAAGAGTAAAGCCCGTATGGAAAAAAATGCACAACTTCAATTAATAGATGAAGATGCAAAATGGATAAAAGCACGTCGCGATGAGTCTGAAGTTCCACTTAACTTTGACAAATACGTAGCCGACATAGAGAAGCGAAAGGAAGAGACAAAAAAGTTTGAAGAGATAGATAAATATGATAATAAATTAGATTATAAATCGCTTCCTTACGAAATTGAAATGATGAAGCAAGATACCACCCTTCGTGAAAAGCGTAAAAGGTGGCACACAAATCTTGCTAAAGACATTTATGTTGAAGAGGCAATTAATGTTCTTAGAGACGTGAAAATAAATAATATTAAAGCCGGAAAAATGGCAGATATTAAAAATTAAGTTGCGTTATAAGTGTTGTAAGTAAAATGGAAAGCTTGAACCTTTTTGTTACATTTACAGCGTGAAAACATCTACTTCATTAACAAAATTAGCGCTCCAAAAGTTCAAGAAGAACTTTTGGGGCGTTTTTAGTTTTTCATTTTTAGTAGTTTGCGCGCTTATTGCAATTTTTGCCTATGCCATAGCGCCGGATAATTCGCAAGATGCTAACCAGATGCATCTTTCTATTCACTCAAAACAACCTGGTTTTGCTGTGAAAATGCTTACAGTACCGGCAGAGCTTAAAGAGCAAAATGCTATTTCTGTGTTTTTCTTCGGAAAAAAGAATGCCGATAGTGAAATTCCTATCTCAGCCTATTCAGCTAAATATTCAACACTACAAGCAACATTATATACAGGAGATGGAAGCAAAGGACTTCAAAAGGAATATTCTTTAAAACTATTCCCAGAAGCTAAAAGCATCAAAGAAATTCCTCAAAAGTATATTTCAGAAAAAACGTTTTTATTGGGCACCGATAAATATGGTCGCGACCTATTGAGCAGAATGCTAATTGGTATCCGAATATCATTGGGTATCGGTTTTGTAGCGGTTTTTATTTCTTTAGTGATAGGAGTTAGTTTAGGTGCAATAGCCGGTTATTTTGGCGGTAAAGTAGATGCAGCCATTATGTGGATTATCAATGTTACGTGGTCTATCCCTACCTTACTTTTGGTAATTGCCATCACTTTAGCTTTAGGGAAAGGTTTTTGGCAGGTTTTTATTGCTGTTGGGCTCACTATGTGGGTTGAAGTAGCAAGAGTTGTAAGAGGGCAGGTAATGGGCGTTAAACAGATGCAATATGTTACAGCGGCAAGAGCTTTGGGGTATAAAGATTTCAGAATTATTACCAAACATATATTACCCAATGCGATGGCTCCTGTCATTATTATTTCGGCGGCTAACTTCGCTTCGGCAATTTTAATTGAAAGCGGGTTAAGTTTTTTAGGAATAGGCGCACAGCCGCCTATGCCTAGTTGGGGAGGTATAATAAAAGATCATTACGCCTATATTGTGTTAGGGAAACCATGGCTAGCCATTATCCCAGGTTTAGCTATTATGAGTTTGGTAACTGCTTTTATGCTAATTGGTAATGCGTTAAGGGACGCTTTAGATGTAAAAACATAAAAGCAAACCACTACACTTAGTCTACTCGTGTATAATTTTCAGAATAATATTTATTGCCCTGTTCATCAAGCGCTATTTGACTAAAAGTACTTTTAGTCATTTCTAGATTAAAACGGAACACTTTTGTAGTGTCTATTATTTTCATCATCTGAAAAGATCCATACTCTAAGCGTTCTTCTAGAGTGCCGTCTTTTACAATATAGTTTCCATAACCAAACCATTCTACAGAATCCTTTGGGTTGTAACGTGTCCACATTACCTTATTATTTGTGTACATTTTAACTTGGCGACTATTTTTATAATTTTCAATTGTATCAACCACCATATTGTTTTTGTACATATATTGATCTTGAAGCTCCCAAACACCTTTGAGAGTGTTTTTTTCTTGTTGATCTGTTGTTGAAGCACTAATTAATATGGTAATAAGGGTTAATCCGAGAATAAGAAAAGTTACTTTTTTCATAGGGATAGATTTTAAGTAAAAAAATTAGGTATAGTAAGATACAAAAAATCAACATATTATATATGAATATGGTTTTTGTAAAATTAAGATTTCGCGTAGTTATAAAATAGAAAAGCCATCACAGCTGTGATGACTTTTCGCCCCAAATTTGATCGACCCATTTTTAAGTTGGTCAACCTACTTATGTATAACAAAGCTACTAAAATTTATAAATCTTATATCATAATTTTCATTTTTGTGAAAAAAATAAGGGTTAGTACGTAGGATATAACTCTCTAAAATAGAAATGGTTACTATGTTTTTTGTAAGAAAATTCTATAATTGTTTACTATATTAGTATAGCTTATCAACTGTAAATACATATAAAACAGTTAAAAAAAAGTAAATTCAGTTTTCAGCGTTTTTAAACATAGTATCTTTAAAAAATTCTTACTGTACTTATGACACTACGTTGGGTAATTTTCATTTCAATATACATTTTAGTCGATATTTATGCTTTTCAAGCCATTAAAACGGTAACTCGAAGTTATTGGGTGTATGGTCTTTGGGTGCTTATTTCACTTCTAGTATTGGGAGCCTTAATTTATCAATTAGGAATTAGTTCTGATAGACTGATAGGTGTAGAAAAAATGTATGTTTTTGGCTTTTTCTTAGTCGTTTTTGTTCCAAAATTAATATTGGTTATTTTAATGTTCGGCGAAGACATTCTTCGTTTATTCGTTGGACTTTTTACAAAAATTGGCGGTGGTAGCGAGGCATTTCACCTTCCCTCGAGAAGAAAATTTGTTAGTACCTTGGCATTAGGGATTGCAGCAATACCTTTTGCTTCTTTGTTGTACGGAATGTATAAAGGAAAGTACAATTATAAAGTGCTTAAATATGCGTTGGAGTTTGACGATCTCCCCGATGCTTTTCACGGCTATACTATAACACAGTTGAGCGACATTCACAGTGGGAGTTTTAATGATGAAGAAAAAGTAGCTTACGCAGTTAACTTAGCCAATGAACAAAAAAGTGATGTAATTCTTTTTACTGGAGATCTTGTAAATAATGTTGCAGATGAAATGAATCGTTGGAAAAAAACTTTTTCAACTTTAAAAGCAAAAGATGGGGTGTTTTCAGTTCTTGGAAATCACGATTATGGTGATTATGTAAGTTGGGAAACCGAAACTGCTAAAAATGAAAATCTATCACAATTAAAAGCCCTTCAAAAAGAAATAGGATGGGATTTATTGTTGAACGAAAACCGAACGCTTACACGGAATGGAGAACAAATTAAGTTAATAGGAGTTGAAAACTGGGGCGAGGGAGGATTTAAAAAAGCAGGTGACCTTAATAAGGCTTCTGAAGGTGTTACAAAAGAAGACTTTAAAATACTAATGAGTCATGACCCATCGCACTGGAAGGCTCAAGTAAAAGAAGATGATAGAAATTACCAACTTACCCTAAGTGGTCATACCCACGGCATGCAGTTTGGTATTGATATTCCTGGATGGATTAAATGGAGCCCGGTGAAATATAGGTATGAAAACTGGGCTGGTATTTATGAAGAATTTGGAAGATACATAAACGTAAATCGTGGTTTTGGTTTTTTAGGGTATCCAGGAAGGGTTGGAATGTGGCCTGAAATTACCGTTATCCAACTTAAAAAACGAGGTAAAGACGCATAATGCGTTGGAAATACTATATTTGTAATAAGATTTATTCAAGAAACACTATAAGCAAATGTCAAAATTTGGAGAATTAATCGAAACGAAGCTACCCGTCCTACTTGCATTTTTTGCAGATTGGGACGAGGCTTGTAAAGAAATGCACCCAACCTTACGGGATGCTGCTGCTGCGCTTGGCGATAAAGCAAAAGTTGTAAAAATCGATGTAGATAAAAATCAAGAATTGGCCGAAGCACTTCGCGTTAAAGGATTGCCTACGCTTATGATTTACAAAAACGGCGAAATGAAATGGCGCCAGAGCGGAGAACAAGATGCCAATACACTTATCGGTTTAGTCAAGGAGTATATTTAATCCTTCGTGCCTTAGTATGTACACTAACATTTTGATAAAAGTGAAAAATCACATCCTGAACGTCACGACTCACTCTTTGTTTTTCAATTACTATTGCCTACTATTTGATTCAAATATCAATAAATAACACTTATGATTTCAGAAATAATTAAAAACAGACGATCTGTTTTTCCAGTTCAATATAACAACCAACCTATTTCAGAAGAAGAAATACAAAAAATAGTAGGAGCAGCAAATTGGGCACCTACACATAGAAAGACCGAACCATGGCGCTTTAAGATTTTTCATTCTGAAACTGCTAGAAAAAAACTAGCTGAATTTTTAGGTAAAATCTATAAAGAGATAGTTGAAAACCCTTCAGAATTTAAACAACAAAAAATTGAGGAAAAGCCCATGCAGTCTGCTTGTGTTATTGCTATTTGTATGCAACGCGACCCAAAAGAATCGGTACCTGAATGGGAAGAAATTGCAGCAACTTCCATGGCTGTTCAAAATATGTGGTTAACCGCTCACGACATGAAAATTGGTGGCTATTGGAGTTCTCCGCCATTGAAAGATCATTTGCATAATTTAGTAGCGCTCAATAAAGGGGAAAGCTGTCTAGGCTTTTTCTATATGGGGAAATATGATGAAAACCTCTCCGAAGGACAACGTGGATCTACAATAGAAGAGAAAACTACTTGGGTTTAAAAAAAGGAATCCCAGTTAGTCCAGACTTTATAAATAAATAGCCCTAAATAAACCAACGTAGCCATAAACTTAATAAAAGTGGAAGCTAAAAATCCAATAAAAGATCCAAATGCAGCTTTTAATGCATGATTACCACGGGTTTGGTTAAATACCACTTCGCCTATAAAAGCACCAACAAACGGACCAATTAATATCCCGAAAGGGATGGGTGCAATAATTCCGACAATTAAACCGATTGTAGTTCCCCACGCTCCAGCTTTACTGCCACCAAACTTTTTAGTGCCCATAGCGGGTATCACATAATCTAAGATATACAACCCAATTGCTATAACTCCTGTTATAGTTATAAATACCCAATCGAATTCTAGCGAAGGTGAGAGGTATAACAGTATTAATCCAACCCAACTAATAGGAACACCCGGTAAAATTGGTAATACACTGCCTAATATGCCAATTAACATACACAACAATCCCAACACAAGAAAAATAACATCCATATAACCATTAGACATTAAAAGTGAGTAAGTGTTACATATTTTATAACTAAAAAATTAGTTTAAACTAAATATTTAGTTTATATTTGACTACTCCATTGTTGAAAAGAGGGAATGGTCATCCTGAAATGAGTTCAGGATCGTAGAAAATAAAGCAAAATTTTGGTGGTTGAGTGTTTCGACTTTGTCGAAATATATCGAAACTACCGATTTCATTTAAAACATATGAAACAACTTACAAAAGCAGAAGAAGATATTATGCACATTCTCTGGGAACTTGGAGAAGGCAATGTGGCAGCAATCATAGATGAGTTACCAGAGCCAAAACCAGCATATAACACTGTTTCTACCATCGTACGGATTTTAGAGAGTAAAAATTTTGTGGATTATAGAAAAGAAGGTCGCGGGCATATTTATTTTCCGAAAGTGAAAAAAAACGAGTACAGTAACCAGTCGATTAATAAGTTGGTCGATGGCTACTTTCAAGGCTCGTTTAAGAGTATGGTATCCTTTTTTATGAAGAAAAATGACATCAGTATCAATGAACTGGAAACGATAATGAACGAGATTAATAAAGAAGAAAAGTCATGATACATTACATAGTACAAACTATCGCTTTTCAACTACTCTTTTTGGTAGTTTACGATCTATTTCTGAAAAAAGAAACCTTTTTTACCTGGAATAGGATTTATCTTTTGGCAACTCCAATTATAAGCTTTTTGCTTCCTTTATTTAAAATTGAAGCGTTTAGAAACGCAATTCCAGAACAGTATTTAATTCAACTTCCGGCGGTGATTATTGGTGGAGAATCAAGTCAAAATGCAATAGAGTTAGAGGCCGTTACTATTTCAGAAACAGGTGCTTCTTTTTTGACTATTTCAGAAATTGTTCAAATTACCTGGTTGCTAGGAATGTTGGTGGCATTAACTCTTTTCAGTTTAAAAGTGATCAAGTTTTATAAGTTGAAACAATCGGGTATTAAAAACGAATTTGAGAACTTGAAAATCATCCAACTACCAAACAGCAAAGCGGCTTTTTCTTTTTTCAACACCATTTTTTTGGGAAGTGACCTTTCAGAAGAGCAAACCGAAAACATTTTACTGCACGAGAAAGTACACGCAAAACAAAAGCATACGGCCGATTTACTGTTTTTTGAAGCCTTACGCATCATTTGGTGGTTTAACCCATTGGTGTATGTGTTTCAGAAAAAGATAACCGAACTGCAAGAATTTATAGCCGATAGTAGTGTGGCTAAACAGCAAACCAGAAAAACATATTATCAAAACTTATTATCGCAGGTGTTTCAAACATCGGATATTTCATTTACAAATACATTTTTCAATCAATCATTAATCAAAAAACGAATCGTTATGTTACAAAAATCAAAATCCAAGAAAATTTTTCAACTAAAGTATTTATTACTTATCCCCGTAGTTTGCGCCATGTTGTTTTATACATCGTGTACCAATGAAGCGGACGAAGTAAAAGAAGAAGCAAATTTAGTTTCAAACACTGGCGATAGTGAGGTGATGACCAAAATCACTGAACTTTCTGAAGCTATTATGAAAAAAGGAAACTTGACTCCTGAAGAAGAAAAAGCACTACAATTTTTAGCCACAAAAGCCGAACCTGGAGATAAAGTATACACTTCAGTACAAGAATATCTTGACGAAACTAAAGGTGAACCTAGTGTGTCTGTAACCAAATACGAAACAGAAGTGAATAATCTAGATTTGCCATTTGCAGCAATTGATAAAGTACCCACCTATCCAGGTTGTGAAGGCTTAAGCAATGAAGAGGCCAAAATTTGTATGTCCAAAAAAATACAGAAACTAACTGCTGAGAATTTTAATACTAAAGTGGCGGATAAAGCAAATTTAACTGGAAAGCAACGCATATTTGTGCAATTTAAAATAGACAAACAAGGAAATGTAGCTAATGTTAAAGCTCGCGCCCCACATCCAGATCTAGTAACAGAAGCACTTCGTGTGGTAAATAAAATCCCGCAAATGCTACCAGGTGAGCACAGAGGAAAAAAGGTAGGTGTGCTATATTCATTGCCAATTATTTTTGAAATTAATTAAAGTAGGCCTACAGATAAAACTTCAAACCCGAAACAGATCTGTTTCGGGTTTTTTATTGAAGAACTTCATTTTTCAAAGGATTAAGTTTCAGTAAATTTGTACTTTTCAAGCTGTATTAATTCTGTAAATGAAATACGTTTTACTTTTTATAATTATGCTATTGGCAACTTCTTGCCAGTTTTTTGAAACCGAGAAAATTTCTTCGGAAACTTTTTATGATGAAGAAATTAAAACGATAGACTGGAAAGATGTAGATCAATATCCTGTTTTTAAGTCTTGCGAGGCTTTTTCAGAAAAGGAGGCGCAAAAAAACTGTTTTGAAAATACGTTGGCAACGTATCTTTTTGAAGCTGTTACAAGTAATAAGGATATGTCTATAAAAGACTTGAACGATACGGTGTATGTGAAGTTTTCAGTTTCAGAAAAAGGGCAACTTTCAGTAAAAAGTATTAAAATAGACAGTCTCATTAAAGCCGAATTGCCTCGGCTAGAAGAAAAATTAAGAAAAAAAATAGATTCTATTGCACTTACCGCACCAGCTTACAAACGTGGCATTCCTGTAAAAACCAAATTTACATTGCCCATTGTTTTGCAAACAGACGAGGAACTATAAATTGAACTTATACCCTACCGTAAAGTCCACTGGAAATTCGTCACTGCTTTCTCGTCCAATAGCTACAATATCGTTGTATGAGACGGTAAGATAACCATTACCTAATGCAATGTCAGCGCCTAAGCCAAAAGCTCCAGGCGTTTGTAAATCACCTCCAGAACCAGTGATACGCTCTTCGTTTCCACTACCGTTAATAAAAATAACATCACGTGACGCATACGAATAGGCAACAATCTTGGTGTTTACAAAAACGTCTATCGCACTTCTTTTTATAAACTTAAAGCGGTAGTTCAAGGAAAATTCTGAATTTGAAAAGTCATAATCACTGTTTTTCAATAATTGCTTAAACCGAAATACAATGGCATGTCTTTTTAGCTTTACTTCATCTATAATTTCAAAATCTACCCCAAAAGCCGGTAGCACTGTATTATCAGGGTTTGTGTAGTACACATTATTTGAAGCTCCTACAAATGCTCCCAAGCGTGTTTTAAGTTGGATAGATTTTTTTTCAGAAGTATACGTAGAATCTACTTGTTTGTTGTAACGCACAACAAAATCTCGTAAGCTGGGTAAGGTTAATTTTACATCGTCCACAGCAAGCGAAGCATCTGAAGTTTGCAACTGCAACACCTCTTTATATTCTGCTTGGTAATCGCCGTTAACTTTGGTATTTTTTAGTTCGGTTATGGTATTGTCTTTCTGTAAGAAATAGCGATACTCATTATCAATACTATTCCATAAAAGGGTGAGTGGACCGTCAACTTCCTTTTGTAACATATAAGTTTCACCATTTACAGAATATTGTTGCTGAGCTATAGTAGTAATACTGGCTAATATGATGAATAAGAAGAGCAGACGTTTCATAGGGACAAATTTTATAATGCTAAAGTTAACTAAAAGTAATCAATTTGAAGTTACGCTTTAAAACGGCGGCCTTTCCAGTGATAACTCCCTAATAAGCTCATAATAAATACAATTACCGTTATAAATGGATATAGTAGACCACTGGCTATAACGTGCAAAATTGATATTAAAGACACTGCTTTATTTTTGAAAAGAGCTTTTGTTGAGAAAATAATAAACCCTTCAACTACTATTTTTATAAGAAGAACAAAAAGATAAAAGTATAGAAACTGTGTGTTGTAAATAATGTAAATCCATCCAAAGGCAATCCAAAGATTAACCATAAAAACAAGTACTCCAATTATTTTTGGAAGCCAACTTTCCTGTTTTGTTGTTTTTGAAGCCCATCGCACCCGTTGATTTATTATTTGTGTCCAGCTTTTTTGTGGTTGAGTTGTTACAATTGCGGTAGCGGTTTTTAAAAAATGTATGGAGTTTGGAGCGTGTTTTTTTATTTTTTCCAATAGAAATATGTCATCACCGCTCGCAATATGATTATTTCCAGTAAAGCCCTTTAGTTCGTTAAAAATGGTCTTTTTGTACCCTAAATTAGCACCATTAGATAGAATTTCACGATGCTGTCCAAACCCTCCCATGGTTACAGCTTGTAAGCTCAATCCATCAAACTTTTGAAAAGCTTCAATTAGGCTGCCATTGCTTTTATAAATAACTGGCCCGCAAATCATATTTGGATTATCTTGTTGAATTACAACGTCAAAACATTGTAACCATTTTTTTGGCACAGAACAGTCGGCATCAGTTGTAAGGATCCATTCGTGTTTTGCTTCAGAAATAGCAGTAGCAATTGCATCTTTTTTAGGCGAATTGGAAAACCGCTTGTTTCTAATTATTTTAAAAGGAAACACACAATTTTCTAATGCTTTTGAAACGGTTAATACCGAGTTATCTTCCGATTCATCATCAACAAAAATCACTTCAAACAATTCAGGAGAATAGTTCAGTTGTTTTAATGAAGTAATTAACGTAGGTAAGTTTTCAGCTTCGTTTCTAAAAGGGACAACAATGGTGAATGCAATTTTGGATTCTGTGGTATGCAAAAGCAGTGGTTTTAACCGTACCATTCCTACCCAAATAAATAGTAAAAGTACCAGATAAACGGTGAGCAAAACAAAACCCAATGTCATCATAAGTTTGCGGTTTTATAACGTGCTACAAAAAAACTTCCCACAAATGCTGGGAGAATAAAATTAAGCAGCCACATAGTAAAAACTGTACAAAGTATCGTTAGTTCGTTCACATTTGCCAATGAAAAAAGCCAAACAGCAACGCCTCCTCGCACAACCACGTCAAAAACAAAAAAGGAAGGTAGTATAGAGACTAAAAGGTACATTGCAAATATGAGGGGAATAGCTTGTAAAATTGAAATTTCAGCATTAAAAAACAATAAGATTACATAAAATAAGAAGCTAAAAACAATGTATCGCAATAAGGAATATAACAGCAGTTTCGATTTTAAAGCATACGATAGTTTTTTGATATACTTAAATAGGTTAACAATAGAGAGCCCTTTTATAATAAGCTGTTTTTTTCTGAAAAAATACGTAGCAACAACTACGATTAATAAAACTGAAATTAAAATACTGAGGTTGACGCTTGATATTGGTAAGGAGTAATTTAACCCCAAAAAACAAAGCCCAATACCCCCAAGAAAACAGGTGATGATCATTTGGGCACTATTGCTTAAAAAGTTGAGTAGAAGTATTTTTTTTCTTTTTTCTGAAGGATAAAAAAAGGCTTTGGCACCATAATCACCAATTCGGTTTGGCGTTGGTAAGGATACGGTTAAAGCCATCAAGCATTGTTTAGTGGCTTCGGAAAATGAAATGATTTTTATTTTTGAAACTACCGTTTGCCATTTCGCTATTTCAAGAAACCAATTAATTCCTGCTAGTAGAATAAAAGCTAGAATGTAAGCGAAGTTTTTCGATTGAATTTCAGAAATAAACAAGTTCCATTTTAGTGTTTCTCCTGAAGTGATTTTATAGTAGATATACGCAAATGTGCTCCCCAGCAACAAAACTTTTAGGGCAACCAGCCAATATTGTTTAGATTTGTGCAATACGGTGCGCATGAGCAACGAAGTTACAGAAAGTTTTTAAATATGAGTTCAGAAAAAATAATCTTGGGTATAGATCCCGGAACCACCATTATGGGTTTTGGACTTATAAAAGTTGTAGGAAAGAAGATGCAATTTCTACAGTTAAACGAACTACAACTTACCAAATACAAAGATCATTATGTGAAATTAAAGCTCATTTTTGAACGTACCGTCGAACTAATTGACACCTATCATCCAGATGAAATAGCCATCGAAGCTCCGTTCTTTGGGAAAAATGTGCAATCCATGCTAAAGCTTGGGAGAGCGCAAGGTGTTGCCATGGCGGCGGGACTTTCAAGAGAAGTTCCTATCACTGAGTATTCCCCAAAAAAAATAAAAATGGCCATTACTGGAAACGGAAATGCCAGTAAAGAACAAGTGGCTAAAATGTTGCAAAGCACACTTGGTTTAAAAGAATTACCTAAAAACTTAGATAGTACCGATGGATTGGCAGCAGCTGTTTGTCATTTTTATAATGAAGGTCGCATTGAAACCGGAAAAGGGTACACGGGTTGGTCTGCTTTTGTAAAACAGAATGAAGATAGAGTGGGCGGCAAATAAACCGCCCATTCTATTCTATTTTATCATATCAAACCCACAATACGGCACTAATACCTCAGGAATTTTAATTCCTTCAGGGGTTTGGTAGTTTTCTAAAATTCCTGCTAATACACGTGGTAATGCTAAAGCACTTCCGTTTAGTGTGTGAAGAAGATTGTTTTTACCATTTTCATCTTTATAACGAAGTTTCAATCGGTTGGCTTGAAAGGTTTCAAAGTTTGATACAGAAGAAATTTCTAACCATCTGTCTTGAGCAGTTGAAAACACTTCAAAATCGTAGGTTAAAGCAGCTGTAAACCCTAAATCGCCACCGCATAGGCGTAAAATACGGTAGGGTAATTTTAATTCGCGTAATATATCTTTTACGTGTTCTACCATCCCATCTAATGCTTTGTAGCTGTTATCAGGATGCTCGATGCGAACCAATTCTACCTTGTCAAATTGATGTAAACGGTTTAAACCACGAACGTGGGCACCGTAACTTCCCGCCTCTCTTCTAAAGCAGGGTGTATATCCAGTACACGTGATTGGCAATTGGTCTTGCTTTAATAAATCACCTCGAAACATATTGGTTACCGGAACTTCCGCTGTTGGGATCATGTACAAATCATCGTTGGTGATATGATACATTTGCCCTTCTTTATCAGGCAATTGACCCGTACCACGTGCAGAATCTTCATTTACCATTAACGGAACTTGATATTCGGTATATCCAGCTTCAACATTTTTATCTAAAAAATAGGTGATTAACGCACGCTGTAACCTAGCACCTTTTCCTTTATAAATAGGAAATCCGGCTCCAGTTACTTTTACTCCCAATTCAAAATCGATGAGGTCGTATTTTTTGGCTAACTCCCAGTGTGGTAACGATCCTTCCTCTAACGTTGGAATGTCTAGTTCACGGAAAATTTCTTCATTGTCTTCTTCGTCATTTCCAGCGGGCACACTCTCATGTGGCACGTTGGGAATATTGTACAACAATTCTTGCAGTTTTTCTTCCGCAGTGTTTAATTCCTCTTGCAGCGTTTTAGAATCTTGTTTTAATTGGGTTGTTTTTTCTTTTAACAAGTTTGCTTTTTGAGCCTCTCCTTTTTGAAAAAGCATCCCAATTTCTTTTGAAAATTTATTGGACTTTGATAATATATCATCTAGTTTAGTCTGGGTGTTTCTACGAGTTTCGTCTGCAGCAATAATCGCATCCAGATCGTTAGTAGCATCAATGCCTCTTTTAGCAAGTGCTTTGATAAATTGATCCTTGTTTTCTCGGATTTCTTGTACTTGTAACATAGTCCTAAAATTTTAAGAAAGCAAAGTTAGGGAAATGGAAGTTTTATTGTTGTTTTTTTATAGGTTTTTACTTGTCTTGTAAAGAAATATAGGGCTATTTATTTAGTTACTTAAAATTTTCTATATCTTATCAGAATAAAATTACCACAAAAACATAGGTCCATTGTAGTGAACTTTAATTGAAAAAAAAGTGTATGTTATAGAGAACATGGTTCCGAAGATTAAAAAGAACCATCTGAATTTATCTAGCTTGAAAAAATTATTTAAATAATAATTATCTAATAATTCAAGGAGTATTCCAATAGAATAGAAAATATTAGCAATTATTCCATAAATTAAAATACATATGATATCATTAAAACGAAAGACATCAGGGTTTTCATTAAAAATCTGCCATATGCCAAAACTAAGAACAGTTAAATTAAACCAAATTCGTTTTTTTTCCCACCATTGTAAAGAATTTGAGATTAATTGATGATTCATAGATTATTTTTTTTCCTAGCGAAGCCATCTGGGGAAGGTAAAATCCAATCAGTGTGTTTAAAATGATGCCATGGCTGGGCGGCTATATCAATTTCTGGGTTGGTTAATTGGTTATAACGCCCTGTGTTTACTCGTATATATGAATCCATGTAAACCTCTACATCTTTCTTTCCATTTTTTTCTTCAATTTGTTTAATACGCTGTGCGAGTTGCCAAAGCATATCAGGCTTAGATTTTACAGATCGTTGTTGTTTTTTACTAAGTAGCAAGTTGTAATTATAGCGTTTTTTCTCTGTATCTCCTTTTTCTTTTATCCAAACGGTTAAACTACCTGCTTTGCTACGTAGCATCATGCGCCAACTTAAGCGGTGACCTTCTTCGGTCCAGAGTACGTCGTCTTTAAAAAACCAATGGCGTAACGGTAAACCTATTTGGATTATAAAATAGATGGAAAATATAGTTAGTAGTGCTGGTTTATAATTTGGTACGATGACTTCGCCTTTAGTATATAATTTTTTCTTCGGAAGAAATCGTTTTTGTAATAGTTCCGAAGAAAAGAAAAAGAAAGCAAATGCCATGGACATATAAGGGAATATTCCTATTTGGAAAATAATTGAGTTGAATAGATGAAAGAATATAGAAATAATGAAAGCTGCCAATCGGGTCCTTTTCCAAAGTAATAATGGGACAATCAATAAATCGAATAAAATACCGACGTATGCAATACACCAATGCACCCAATTTTCCTGAAGCAATCCTCCCACCAACCAGTAATCGCTTTTACTCTGCATAAAAAGGGCGGGTACACTGGCATCAAACCAGCCAGGATACCATTTTGCTATAGAGCCGTACGTATACACAATCCATACTTGAAGAATCAATATCAACAGTACCCATCTAGGCATGGATGGTGACTTAATTTCAGAGTTTTGTCTGGCATCGACGGAAAACCATCGGTTGGCTGGTAAAAAAACCATTAGCCAACACAGTAACATCATTAAGTAGTAATGATTGTTGTAAGATGATTTTTGCATTAAATAGACACAGCTCCACATAAGCGCGTAGCAAAACATACTAAACCGGTACTTGTAACCTAACATAACCAAAACGCCAAAAGTGCCCATTAAAGCAAAATACCAATACATTAAATCGCCAGGTAATGGTTGTAAAAACTCAAAGCCGATAAAGTTGAATGTAAATTTGGGTTCAACTAAGGTGCGTCGTACCCAACCAGAAGCAATTGCGCCAAATCCTTCTATGGCAATTAATGCCCCAAAAACCACTCGCCATAATACGAGACCAGTATTATCTATATGTTTAAATAAAAATCTATTCACGGTTTTTAAGGAAATTCCTTGCAAATAATTCGTCTTGTTTAATAGCCTTTTTTAAAGTTTCCATTCCGTCAAATGTTTCTTCATCACGAATATGGGTTATAAACTCTATTTGTAAAGTTTGATTGTACAAGTCTTGATTATAATCTAAAAAGTGAGTTTCAATAGTTTTTTTTCTACCTCCAACGGTTGGGTTGGTGCCAATACTTGTTATTCCAAAAACTTGTTTATCGTTAATTGTGGCTTCTACCACGTACACTCCATTTTTTGGAATTAACTTATAATCTTCGGTAGGGTGTAGGTTGGCTGTCGGGTACTCTATTGTTCTTCCAATGGCTTTTCCTTGCACTACTGTTCCCGAAATCATAAATTGATAGCCTAGATATTCGTTGGCCGTACTAATATCGCCTGCCTCCAATGCCTTTCGGACTTTGGTAGAGCTTACCGCAACCTCGTCCAATTCTTGAGCACTTATTTCTTCTACTTCAAAACCGTAGGTCTTTCCATATTCTTTTAAATCATTTATATCTGCGGTACGGTTTCTGCCAAAACGATGATCATACCCAATAATTACTTTTTTGGCTTTTAAGCTATTTACCAGAATATCACGTACGTATTCTACTGCAGTTAAACGAGAAAATTGTCTAGTAAAAGTATGAACTATTAAATGGTCTAAGCCTGTTTTTTCTAGCAGTTCTTTCTTTTCTGAAAGCGTATTAATGAGCTTGATGTTTGAATCTTTTTGAAGCACCATCCGTGGATGTGGAAAAAAAGTTAGCAAAACAGAATCTAAATTGTCTTTTTCTGCGGAATGAACCAAGCGTTTTAAAATAGCTTTATGGCCAATATGAACACCATCAAACGTGCCGATGGTTATTACACAAGGTCTTTCATTATCATACTTTGAAGCTGAGCTGTATTCTTTCACCTTAGTTTCCGTTAAAAGTGTTCATAGTATTGTTTATGCCTGCCAACCCAAAAGATTCAATGGCTTTAGTTGCTTTTTCTAAGCGTTCAGGTAATTTTTTATTTTCTTCTTCATCCCATTCGCCTAAAACATAGTCTACTTGCCTGCCTTTGCTAAATTCATCACTAATACCAAACCGAAATCGATTGTATTTATTTGTCTGTAAGGTGTTTTGTATGTCTTTCAATCCATTATGACCCCCATCACTCCCTTTTGTTTTTATTCGAAGTGTTCCAAACGGTAGGTTTAGATCATCGGTCACTACCAACAAATTTTCTAGCGGTATTTTTTCTTTATCCAGCCAATATCTTACTGCTTTTCCGCTGAGGTTCATAAAAGTACTGGGTTTTAATAATAAAAAAGTGCGTCCTTTCTTTTTATGGATTGTAATATCGCCTAGTTTTTCTGTTTCCCAGGTTAAATCATGTTCTTTTGCTAAAGCATCTAGAATTTTAAAACCGATATTATGGCGTGTATTATGATATTTTGGACCTATGTTTCCTAATCCGGCAATTAAAAATTTTTTCATGGGATCACCTTCTGTGAAGGGTTGTTTTTTGGTTGTGCTAAAAAGCTTTTTAAAAAATGATAGCATTGATTAAATGTTTCAGCAGTAAAAATAAAAAAAGCATCCCAAATTATAGGATGCTTTTTGTATATCTTAAGATAGAGAGGTTTATTCGTCAGAAGATCCTTCTTTGTTTTCTCCTCCTTCAGCAGTTGCTTCAGTTCCTTCTTCGCCTTCAGCTCCTTCTTCGTCTTCGTCTTCGTCTTCGTCAACTTCATCAACGATAGCTGTACGAGAAGTTCTAACTTGGCAGATTACTTTTTTGTCTTCGTGCAAGAATTCAAAATCTTCAGTTTCAATATCACCAACAGTTTTTACATCACCAATTTTCATATTAGTAATATCAACATCGATAAAATCTGGAAGATTTTTAGGTAATGCTTTTACTCTCAATCTACGGTTAATAACACGTAATACCCCACCATTTTTAACTCCAGCAGCGTTACCTGAAACACGTACCGGAATGGTCATGCTTATTGGAGTACCATCGAATAACTGATAGAAATCAATATGTAGAATTTGGTCTGTTACGGGGTGAAATTGAATATCCTGTAAAGCACAGTCAATTGTATCGCCATCTGCCAACTCTAACTCAACTCTAAAAACGTCGGGTGTGTAAACTAGGTTTTGAAATGATAATTCATCTGCTGAAAAATGAATGGTACTATCCCCTCCGTACACGACGCAAGGAACCTTTCCAGCATTACGTAGGGCTTTCGTTGCTTTCTTGCCCACGCTTTCTCTTTTAGATCCTTTGATTGTAATTGATTTCATTGTAATGAATTGTAAATTAGTATATATTAAAAATTTTGGAGTGCAAAGATGCGGTTTTTTTCTTTGTACTGAAAATAAAAAAGCGGTTATTTTACCGCTTTCCTATCTGTTTTGTTGGGGGTTACATTAAAAACTTAGAACTAATGCTTTTATTGTGGTTTACACTTAGCATGACATCAGCAAAAAGACTGGCGCAGGTAAGTACCTTTACTTTTTTACTTTCTTGACTTAACGGAATAGAGTCTGTAACAATCAACTCTTCTAATTTCGAATTTTCAATACGTTCATAAGCATTCCCTGACAGAATAGGGTGTGTACAAATGGCTCGTACACTTAAGGCTCCACGTTCCATCATAAGGTCGGCAGCTTTGGTTAAGGTCCCTGCGGTATCTACCATATCGTCTACTAGAACTACATTTTTTCCTTTTACATCGCCAATCAATGCCATATGAGAGATTACATTAGCTTTCTCACGTTGTTTATAACAAATAACAACATCGCTTTCTAGTGCCTTGGAATACGCATACGCTCTTTTACTACCACCCATATCTGGCGAGGCGATTGTTAAGTTGTCTAAATTTAACTTCCTTAAATGCGGTAAAAAGATGGTAGAAGCAAAGAGATGATCTACTGGTTTTTCAAAAAAGCCCTGAATCTGGTCAGCGTGTAAATCCATAGTGATAATCCGAGTAGCTCCTGCTGTTTCTAGCATTTTGGCCACTAATTTTGCAGCAATAGGTACACGCGGCTTGTCTTTTCTATCTTGCCTAGCCCATCCAAAATATGGTAACACTGCTGTAATGTGCCTTGCAGAAGCTCTTTTTGCAGCATCGAGCATTAACAGCATTTCCATTAAATGGTCACTGTTTGGGTGTGTGGAACCAATTATAAATACACGGCTTCCACGAACAGATTCTTCAAAAGAAGGCTGAAATTCACCATCGCTGTATGTAGAGGTAATTACTTTACCTAATGGAATACCAAAGGCTTCAGCTATATTAGCAGCTAAGGTTTCACTTTGTTTACAGGCAAAAATTTTGGGTTCAGGAATAGGAGCAGACATGGTTTTTGTTTTGAAATTGGTTGTGTGCAAATGTAAAAATTAATTGTTTAGCTGATTGAGAATAGACCATAGAAATATATAGTAATTAAAAAAACTTCTTTTATTCCTAATTAAACGGATTAAGATGGTAAAGATTTAGAACTAGAGTTGCCTAAAGCGTTTTAGATTTTTAACTTGCCTTCCATAAAATAATTGATAACCTATAAAGAAACCTCTGCCTTGGCAGCGAATATTATGAAAATTATTTCCTACAACGTAAACGGCATTCGAGCTGCCATTAGAAAAGGATTTTTAGACTGGATACAGAGTGCTAACCCCGATGTTATCTGTATTCAAGAAACCAAAGCGATGAAAGAGCAGGTTGATACAGATGCAATTACCGAAGCCGGTTATCCGTATCAATATTGGTATAGTGCCCAAAAAAAAGGATATAGCGGGGTCGCTATATTTTCAAAAACTGAACCTAATAATGTAGCTTATGGTACAGGCGTTGATTATATGGATTACGAAGGTAGAAATATTCGGGTAGATTTTGATAATCTTTCGGTGATGAGTTTGTACTTGCCTAGTGGAACCAATATTGCCCGCTTAGAACATAAATTGGGTTATATGGATGATTTTCAAATTTATATTAATCAATTAAAGGAAGAAAGACCCAACCTGGTTATTTGTGGCGATTATAATATTTGTCATGAAGCGATTGATATTCACGATCCAGTTAGGAATAAAAATGTTTCAGGGTTTTTACCAGTAGAGCGGGAATGGATAGGAAATTTTATGGATAGTGGGTTTATAGACTCCTTCCGTCATTTCAACAAAGAACCACATAATTATACTTGGTGGAGTTATCGTGCCAATGCCCGCAATAATAATAAGGGATGGCGTATCGATTATAATATGGTGGCAAAACCATTACAAGAAAACCTGAAAAGAGCCGTTATATTACCCGAAGCCAAACACAGTGATCATTGTCCTTTGTTGGTTGAGCTCGAATTTTAAAATAATAATACCAAATCGATACAGAATATGCTTAAAAAATTGTTCTTCGGAATTTTTATTACTGCAATGACAACTTCTTGCGTTTCATCAAAAATCTATGATGATTTAAAAAATCGCTATGCCGATTTAAAATCTGAAAACGAATCATTAATGTCGCAATTAGACGATGGTTCTTCTAATGGAGAAGTACATTCCGTTGCTCAGTTACGTGAGGAAATAGAAAACTTAAAAGCTGAAAACACACGTTTAGCAATGGATTTAGCTGCTTCTGAAAAAAACTACAACCGCTTACAAGAATCGTATGATGCGTTGGAGGCAAATAGCTCATCAGCACTAACTGAAAACTTAGAACGGAACCGAAAATTATTGACGCAATTAGAAGAAAAAGAACGTGCGTTAGCTGCGGAAAGTCAACGATTAAATAAACTTCAAAAAGATTTAGCCGCCCGCTCCCAACGGGTAAATGAATTGGAAGGAATCATCGCTGCTAAGGATGCAAAAATGAAAGCCTTGAAAGATGCTATTTCTGCTGCCTTAACCAATTTTGAAGGCAACGGCCTTACCGTAGAACAACGTGACGGAAAAGTATATGTGTCTATGGAAAACAAACTACTTTTTGAAAGTGGAAGCTGGGCAGTAAACTCAAGAGGAAGACAAGCTGTAGTTCAGTTAGGAAGTGTGTTGGCTCAAAATCCTGAAATAGCCGTGTTAATTGAAGGTCACACCGATAATGTGCCGTACGGCGGCAACGGACCTTTAAAAAACAATTGGGATCTTTCTACAAAACGAGCCACAGCAATAGTCAATATTTTGACTGAAAACGCCTCGATACCAAAAGATAATCTAACAGCTGCCGGACGTGGAGAATTTGCACCTATCGCAACAAACGCAACATCTGAAGGAAAAGCCAAAAACCGTAGGATTGAAGTGATTTTAACCCCTAAACTGGATGAAATTTCTAAGTTGTTAAATGATATTTAATACTTATTTATATGTAAGACAAAAACCTTTTTAAACCAATGATTTACATTCAATATACTGCGAAACCGAAAGTTGAACCGAAAAAACCAAATGACGAAGCTGGAGCTTATATAAATTGCTGGATAAATTATACGGACATTGAAAGTGCAAAAATTGTAGCGGAAAAAATGATTGAGGAATCTGGTTGGATTACAACCTCTTTGGACAACTTGGAATTTATCACTCGAAAGTTTTACGAAATGGACACGGACGATTCGCATTTGAAATATTTTGAGCAAGCTGAAATAGACGATGAAGTAATATCTATTTATAGTTATCCATTAGTTGATCAAGAGGAATAAAAACGATTTGCTAACAATTTATAACCGCAATTAGGGCGGAATCCCTTATCGGAATTCATGACTCCTTGTGACCTTTCTCTTTTTTGGGAAAATTTTTCATTTTTTTACTGCCTAATATACACGAGCGTTATGCTTAGCAAAGAAAATTTTAGAAAAGTAAAATACCTAAATCATAAATCTAAAAGGATAAAAATGAATAAAAGTTATATCGACTACGCTAGCTATAACATTTGGGCAAACAATAGATTGGCTAACGATTTATTAAAACAAAATGAAGAGTTATTAAGTAAAGAATTGGTTGGCAGTTTCCCGACTATTCGTGCCACCGTTTCACATATTTGGCTTGCAGAAATGGGGTGGCTTTCTCGCTTACAGGGAAATGATTGGAAAGTGTCTGATGTTTTAAATTTCTCAGGTAATAACAAGCAACTGTTTGATTCTTGGCGTGCTACTTCCGAGAATTTTAAAAAATTCGTAGAAAAATCAGATTTGGAAAAAGAAATTAAATTTGAGCATAAAGGAGAACTCTTTTCAATCCCTTCACGTGAAATAATTCAGACCGTTTTTAATCACGGAAGTTTTCATCGTGGACAAGTTGTAATGATGATGAGACAACTTGGAATTTCAGATATATCGCAGACAGATTATATTGAATGGATTCGAGAAAAAGAGAGAGCCAAATTTTAATTTTTTAACTCACAAAAGCACTATAGCCAGTAATCGCTCTACCTACAATAAGGGAGTTTATTTCTTTAGTACCTTCATAACTGTAAATAGCTTCAGCATCTGCAACAAAGCGGGCTACATCGTGTTCCAGTAAAATACCGTTTCCGCCCATCACTTCGCGGGCACGGCTCACTACGTCACGGGTTCGCATACTGCAAAATACTTTGGCAAGGGAAGCATGTTCATCGGTTAATAAATCTTCATCTTGCAATTCGGACAGACGGAAACACAATGTTTGCATCGCGGTTAAGTTGGAAACCATTTCAACCAAATGATTTTGTATTAATTGAAATGAAGCAATAGGTCGCCCAAACTGCTCACGTTTTTTAGTGTACTTTAAAGCACTTTCATAGGCGCCTCTTGCACAGCCCACGGCTTGCCAAGCAACAGCAGCACGTGTCATCTTCAGTACTTGTGCTGTGTCTTTAAAAGAGTCGCATTTCTGTAATCGATCGCTTTCTGGGACACGGCAATCTTTCATCGTAATGAGTGCATTTTGTACGGTACGGAGCGCCATTTTGTTTTCCATTTTTTCGGCTTTAAAACCTGGGTTCCCTTTTCGTACTAAAAATCCTTTAACTCGGTCACTTTCTTCATCTCTCGCCCAAATAATAATAACATCGGCAAAGGTGGCGTTCCCAATCCATTTTTTCTGTCCGTTAAGTACCCACTCATCGCCCTCTTTTCTGCAAGTAGTTCCTAAACCTCCAGCCACGGCCGATCCTACGTCAGGTTCGGTTAAACCAAAGGCGCCGATTTTTTCCATCCGCTGCATTTTCGGGAGCCATTCTTGTTTTTGTTCTTCACTTCCGCAGACGTAAATAGACCCCATTGCCAAACCACTGTGTACGCCAAAGAAAGTTGAGATTGAAACGTCCACTCGAGCTAATTCCATGGCAATAATGCCTTCCATTAAAAAGCTTTGTTCATCGGGACCAATCCCTTCATAGGCGATTCCGCAGATGTCCAATTCGGCCATTTTAGGGATTATTTCAAAAGGAAATTCAGCTTTATTCCAATATTCATTAGCAATGGGCTTTACCTCTTTTTCCATAAACTGACGCACTTTTATTTGTATTTCACGCTGCCTTTCGGTCAATTTTAAGCTTAGATTGTAAAAATCACCATCAATAGGCGGCAAATTGTGCTGCCCTTTTTTACCTTGGCTTTTCAGCATTTTCATCAACCCTTTTAGTTGGCGGTCATCTAATTGGCCAACCGCAGTCATTGCTTCCGGTAAATCTACTTTTTGAGATAATTTTCCTAAGGCATCAAGGTCTACATCTTTAAGAAGCGAGATGGTTTGTTTAATTTTTGAAAAGAATGACATGCAGTGCGTTTTTAAGATTGAATCTTAAAGATACCGTGTCTGTTTTATTTTACAGCCTAAAGAAGTGTTAATTTGAGGAAGCGGGTTTCAGTAACGATTGATGCATAAATCCTTTTAACGAATCGTTTTTCTGAATGTGATACCAACTATTGCTCTTTCCAAGAATTGAAACCGAGTCGTTTTTTCCCAAACTAGCTATTTGCTGAAATTTGGTGGAGGAGCCTAATCGCAATTCGGCATTGTTTCGAATTACTTTTCCGAAGGTATTTGTGTTATTATTTTTAATTTCAGGGATGTCTTGTGTTTTAATAAAAGGCAATGGATTAATAGCTCCAGAATAGCCTTTGTAAATTCCGAAATGTAAATGTGGTGCAGTGGTTTTGGCATTGCCGGTGTTACCCACAAAGCCTAACGTATCACCTCTTTTTACACGCTTTCCGCTAGAGGTTGCAATACTGTCTAAGTGAGCATAATAAATGGAACTGCCAAAAATTCCATCGCGTAACCAAACTTGCTTCCCACCTAATCCACGGTTGCCTGTAGATGAAATTCGACCATCGGTTACCGCTAAAATAGGTGTTCCTCGTTCAGCAAAAATATCAACCCCTTCGTGTGAGCGTTTTCCTCCATCTCTTGTGGCTCCCCAATAACTTTGTATGTTTTTGTTTGCGGCACCGCTCACTGGAAAACCATAGGTTGGAATGGAATAAATTTTAAAAGAAAAAGACGATTTTGCTTTTATTTCTGGTTGAATAATAACCTTTATGGTTTCATCTTTAGTGCTTTCGTAGGTTATCGAAGCAGTTCTTGGCTCGTTACTTGTTTTAGGTTTTTCCTGAAATATAGAATCATTTTTCTTCTGAAATAAATCGATAAAAATCGAAATAGAATCCGTTTCCTTTTCAGTAGAAATAATGAGTTTTTCTCCTTCTTGCACAGAAACTAAATAACTATAAATAGGATTATTTCTAGCATTGAAAACTCCCGTTTCAGTATAAGGAAGTTCAATTTTTAAACTGTCGTTAAGCGCTCGATTGTATGCGTTTTTCCATGAAGCAAATTGTAAGTTTTCATCATCAAAATCACGTTCGTACACTTCTCTGGCGGTAGGTTGTGTAACGACATCGGTTGCTTTTTGTATTTGTTTGCAACCCATTGTTATAAGAAATGTTGCAATAGTGAATATTTTTATTTTCATAGCTACTTGATACTGTGCAGAAACTGTACCAAAAATTAGCCAAACAGATGCCGAACTACATCGTGTACCTTGGCCACTTTTATAATGTTTATCGTAAATTTTTGCTTCGGAAACTTGCAGTGTTTGGAAACAATGATGCTGCCAAAACCTAACTTTTCGGCTTCCAGAATACGTTGTTCTACTCGGGTAACGGGACGTACTTCACCTGCTAGACCAACTTCGGCAGCAAAACATAATGATTTGTCAATCGCAACATCAATATTAGAAGATAGCACGGCGGCAACTACTGCCAAATCAATAGCCGGATCGTCTACCGAAATTCCGCCAGTAACATTTAAAAATACATCTTTAGCTCCCAATTTAAAGCCAGCACGTTTTTCTAGAACGGCTAATAGCATGTTCAATCGTTTCGAATTATAACCAGTTGCGCTACGTTGTGGTGTTCCGTAAACGGCAGAACTAACTAAGGCTTGTATTTCAATCATCAACGGACGCATTCCTTCTAATGTCGCTGAAATAGCTGTTCCACTGAGGTCTTCTTGATTTTTAGAAATTAATATTTCTGAAGGATTAGAGACTTCTCTAAGTCCACTGCCTTGCATTTCGTATATCCCTAATTCGTTTGTACTTCCGAAACGATTTTTTTGAGCACGAAGAATTCTGTACACATGATTTCGGTCACCTTCAAATTGTAGAACGGTATCGACCATATGTTCTAAAATTTTAGGTCCGGCAATGTTTCCGTCTTTGGTAATATGACCAATTAAAATAACAGGTGTGGCAGTTTCTTTAGCGAATTTTATAAGCTCGGTAGTGGTTTCTCGTATTTGAGAAATACTTCCGGCACTACTTTCAATATGGTCTGTGTGTAGTGTTTGAATAGAATCGATTACTACGATATCAGGTTCGGTTTCTTCAATATTTCGGAAGATATTCTGTGTTTTTGTTTCGGTAAGAATGTAGCAATTTTCCGAAACCGGTTGTATGCGTTCGGCTCGCATTTTAATCTGTTGCGCGCTTTCTTCGCCTGAAACATAGAGCGTTTTATAAGGTAATTGTAACGCTACTTGAAGCATTAACGTACTTTTTCCAATTCCAGGCTCACCACCCAATAACGTTAGAGAACCAGGAACCAAACCACCCCCTAATACACGGTTAAGCTCGTTGTTTTTTGTGTTCATTCTTGCTTCTGAAACGTTAGATATTTCAGAAATGCGTAAGGGTCGAGCTGCTCTTTTTGCGGTAGCTGAAGCCGGTTTCCAGGTTACCTTTTCAGCTTTTTGAATAACTTCCTCGGCGATGGTATTCCATTCGCCACAAGACGTACACTTTCCTTGCCATTTGGAATATTGTGCGCCGCAGTTTTGACAGAAAAAAGTGGTTTTGGTTTTTGCCATAATCTTTTGCTAAAATAACTATATTTACACAGTAAACGCACTCCCCATGAAACAACTTTTACTTCTTGCATGTTGCGTGTTCAGTTTATCGGTGTCAGCACAGGATACCGAGCAGGTTATCAATGAGCTGAAACAAAAGATAAACACTTCAGAAAAAGGGGAAAAGTTAAAATGGATGGACAGCTTGTCCAACTATATTTATTTTGATACCAATCGTGAGCCCGATTCAATTATATCGAAAACTATCAATTATGCACTACAGGTAGATTCGTTGAATGTCGCCATGTACCAGCTTTCAAACTGGATGGATTATTTAAATAACAGAAAAACAAACCCTGAAAAAGCGTTGCGGGAATATAAAAATTATAGTAAACAGGCTTTTTTGCTTCAAAACAATAAGACAAAAGCAAAATTGTATTTAAACATAGGCGATAGTTACTATTACTTAAAAAAATATGAAAAGGCCATTAAATATTATGATACTACAGAAGTTTTTGCAAAACGTGCAGAAGAAAAAAAATTACTGGGTCTTGCAATGATGTACAAAGCGGGCACGCAAAGCCAAATGGGATACTTTGCTGAAAGTTCACAAGGTTTGCAAGAATCTATTCGAATGTTTAAAAAGGCAAAAGATACTTTCAATATAATAAGTGCTAAAAACTCACTCTCAATATTATATAGCCAAAATGGTTTTTTTGATGAAGCCAAAAAAGAACGTGACGAAGCAATTGATTTGGCAAAAGGGATTAATAGCAGAACACATTTAATTTCATTTTATGTTAATGCGGCAACCGATGCCAAAAAACAAAATCAAACCAAAAGCAGAATTGAAAATTTGTTGATGGCAAAAAAAATATCAGATAACTCTTCTAATTCAAGTTTTTACAATTCAATTTTGTGCTCACATCTTAGTGTTGCTTATGCACAGCAAGGTAGCATTGTTCTTGCAGAAAGGTATTTACAAGAACTAGAAGAAATATTAAAATTTAATGAAAATCAACAAAACAAAGTAGATTATATTGAGGCTTTAAAAAACGTTTGGTTTGCCAAAGGAAACTATTCAAAAGCGTTGCAGTACGGGAAAGAGCACCTACAGATGAACAGGAAAACTTCCGATTTTGAAAATGTTATGAATGCCGAAAAATTTTTAGTTGATGTATATGAAGCACAGAATAATAGCTTTCAAGCATATCAACATTTTAAAGCATACGAGAGGATAAAAGATTCCATTTCAAACGTGCAAAAAGTTAACGGGTTAAGTTATTATCAAACCTTGTATGAAACTGAAAAAAGGGATTCACAAATAGAAGTGCAACAAAGTGACATTGCGTTGCTCGATGCCGAAAATAGGCTTAAAAACCAATGGTTGCTTTTTGGAGGTATAGGATTGTTAGGACTTTTTGGAGTAGTCTTGTTGGCACGTTCCCGGTCTGCAGTTAAAAAACGACAGAAACTGCAAGAACGATTTTCACAAGATTTAATAAAAACACAAGAAGAGGAACGAACCCGCGTGGCACGGGAACTTCATGATAGTGTGGGACAAAAATTAATGCTACTTACCAAAAGGACAAAAACGACAGGCGATGCCGATATGGAGTCGTTAGCAGGAAATACACTGGAAGAACTTAGAAGCATTTCCAGAGGTTTGCATCCAGCAACCCTAGAAAAATTAGGAGTGACTAAAGCCATTGAAGCTATGATAAATGAAGTGGATTCTAATACCAACATCTTTTTCACTAATGAAATTGAAAACATTGATGGAGTTCTAAACCAAGATCAATCATTGCATTTATATAGAATTATACAAGAAGTACTCAACAATATGGTAAAACATGCCGAAGCCAAAGCAGCTTCAGTAAACATACATCGAAAAGGAAAAACCATTGAAGCACTTATTAAAGATAATGGAAATGGTTTTGAGTATTCAGAAAAACTTAACAATGGTGAGAGTTTGGGCATGAAAACCCTATTGGAACGCGCCAAAATAATTCACTCTAAACTAACCATACAAAGTGCACATTTAAAAGGCACGTCTATTTTATTGCAAATTCCCACTTAATATGAACAATAAAAACTTTACGATAGTAATTGCCGATGATCACCCTATGTTGTTGAGCGGACTTAATGAAGAATTAATACGTAATGGATATAATGTGATTGGCCAGGCTAACAATGGTAATAAAGCGTTGAGTTTAATTTTACAGTTAAAACCTAACCTTGCCTTGTTGGATATCGATATGCCCTTAATGACGGGGCTAGAGGTTATTAAAGCTGCTAAAGAGAACGACTGTGAGACTAAGTTTATAATCCTTTCCTTTCATCGTGAGCCCGAATATGTGGTACAAGCTAAGGCTCTTCAAATTGATGGATATTTGCTAAAAGAAGACTCCTTTAAAGAAATTGGTGAGTGTATGGAGTCTGTGCTTAACGGACGGGAATATTTCAGTGAATCTTTTGATAGTGATTCTTTAAATACCGCTTCAGAAGAAATGAAAAAACTGAAAACATTAACCCCATCTGAAATTACCATACTTAAATTAATAGCGTCGCAAAAAAATACACTGGAAATTGCAGATGAACTTTGTGTTTCCACAAGAACCGTAGAAAAACATAGAAGCAATATTATTAATAAACTTCTAATTGAAAAAGGCACCAACGCTCTTACCAACTGGGCGTTGATTAATCGTGTGGTTATTAGTGAGATTTAATAACCAAAGTCTGCTTTTATTTTATCGGCACGATCTAATAGCATATCTACCGTTATAAAATCGGTTTCTTCTTTATCAAAACCTCCTTGAAAGGTTCGCATGGCTTTTTTAGACTCTCCTATTTCTTCATAATAACGACCTAGGTAGTAATCACTCATATTTTTATCTGGATATTGCTTTTTTGCCATTGTCCCAATTTCTCGAAGTGATTCCCATTGCTTCAATTTTTCGGCTGCTGTAGCAGTTGCAATAAAATCATTTACCCTAATAGGATTTGTGAGGCCAAAAAGAGTTTCAATAGTATTGTACTTCTCTTTGAGATATTCGTCTACAGGGCTTTCCATTTTTAAAAGTACCTCATTGTATTCTTTTTTACTAATAGGACGATAAACAGAAAATATTTTTTCTAAGGCGTTAGGAATTCCCCGGCTAACTAGTGAATAATGGGTAGCACCATCAAAATTATCAAAATAATATTCAAAATTGTCTTTTTCTATTTTTTGTAGGGGTTCGTTAAGTAATTTTGTAACGTCCATCAATGATTTAATATCATCAGTTCCCGTGGCCAAATAATAAAAAACCTTGGACTCTATTTCAGGAATTCGTTGTGGTATGCGCTCGTCGAGCAACGGAGCTAAGTCTGGACTTAAGCTAATGTATCCGTTAAAAAGTGGTGGGTCTTTAAAAAGATAATAATTAATAAAATTTGCAGTAAAATCGTGACCTACAGCAATGGTAAATTTTGCCGTACGGTAATTATTATCTATATAGGGTAAGAGCTCAAGACCAATAAATTCAAAGAAATCGGCTCCTTTTTCAGCAGGGAAAAAATTAGTGTCATCATAGTTACAGTCATCATAGCGCGACTCGCCTTGCATAACGCCTACAACAATACTTTCGGGCATATCTTCCCAGTAACTCAGGTAATCCACGTTTCCGGCAACAGGCTCAAATAGATAATCAGCATCGAGTACAATGACAATGGGGTATACTTTTTCTGAGTTTGTATCGTAATTTCGAGGAAGTTGTATTTTTAATTTTCGGGTTTCCTGTAGTTTTTCGGAGTTAAATTCTTCATAAAGAATTTGTGCGGAAGTTGAAATGGTTACTATGCAACAAAGGACGAGGAATACTATTTTTTTCATGTAGGTTACGTTTTAGGATGGGAAAGATACTAAAATTTAAAAAACACTATTTTCAGAAAAAAAGAAAACTAGCTTTTGGCTTTATTATAAATAGGAAGAAACAAAAATGATAACCCGCCAAAAATAATAATAGAGCTTATGTTTGAAGTCCAAACAATCCAGCCAAACGCTGTTCCAGCAGTTTCAGCAACACCAAATACAGCGAGGATTGCAGCTACAAAAAATGGGTAGCTGCCAAAGCCACTATTAGTAAAAGCAAATGCAAAGCTACCTACTACAAAAGCGATAATTACTGTTCCAATAGGAATAGAAGCGGTGTCTTCAAGTGCATACATAGCTGTATAAAAAGAAAGTAAGTATAACCCCCAGATTAAAAAGGTTTGAATAATGAAGGAAAATTTCTTCTTCATCTTGAAAATACTAAAAACTCCATCTTTCAATCCTAGTAAAAATTGCTTAATCTTTTGGGTTAGTTTTGATTTTGAATAGTTCAAGAAAAGTAGAAAAATGATCCCGAAAGCCAGTAATGCTCCAAATACAAGGATTAATTTTGAGGGGTTGATTATTTCGGTTAAAAAAGCATATAAATCATCAAATTCTAGAAATAGAGCTAAAGCGGTAAAAGCCATTAAAAAAACCAGATCGACTACTCGTTCTGAAATAATGGTTCCGAAACCCTTGTCAAAAGGTACTTTCTCATACTTGTCAAGCACAATCCCTCGTGAAATTTCACCACTTTTTGGAATAAACATATTCATTAAGTAGGCTACTGAAATAGCCATAAAATTATTGATAACGCTAGGCTTGTATCCTACGGGCTCTAAAAGTAAATTCCACCGGATAGCCCTAATTATATGGCTTACCAAACTGAGGAAAACCGATAATACAATAAAGGTGTAATCTGCTTTTTTAAAGTAAAAAGCAATTTCGTCTAGTTGTTCTGGAGTGAATTTAGTGTATGAATAATAGACTAAAAAAATGCCCAACGCCAATGGCATGGCAATTTTAAGAAACTTTGTAAGTGATTTTTTCAAATTACTTTAAAAGGTTGTTTTCTTCATTTGGGAAAACCAAGGCAGGTTTAAACTGCTTGGCTTCTTCTATACTCATCATAGCGTATGTAATGAGTATTAAAATATCGCCTGGAGCAACTTTTCTAGCAGCGGCGCCATTAAGGGTTATTTCGCCACTATTGCGAGGTCCTGGTATTGCATATGTTTCGAGCCGTTCGCCATTGTTATTATTAACAATTTGTACTTTTTCACCTTCAATAATATTAGCGGCTTCCATTAAATCTTCGTCAATGGTAATACTGCCAATATAGTTGAGGTCTGCACCAGTAACTTTTACTCTGTGAATCTTAGATTTTACTACGTGTACTTGCATTTTGCAAAGGTATTAATTTAGAGCCATATTATCTATTAATCTTATTTCTCCTGCAAAAACAGCTATAAAGGCTCTATATTTCTGGTTTTTAGACTTTTCTATTGCTGTTTTTAAGGTTTTTTCATTGGCTATTTCAAAATATTCTAACGCTAATTGGTCGTTTTTATCGAATGTTTCTTTCACAAAACGGTTTAATTCTGAAATAGTATGCGAAGCAAACTGCTCTTTTACTTCTTTTAACGTGTTTGAAATTAAAACGGCTTCTTCTTGTTGTTGTTCCGTAAGACGTTTGTTGCGAGAGCTCATTGCTAGACCACTTTCTTCACGAACAATGGGCACTCCAACAATAGTAACAGAGAGGTTTTCAACTTCAACGAGTTTTTTCACAATTTGTAATTGCTGAAAGTCCTTTTCCCCAAAATAAGCATTATCCGGTTCAATAATTCGGAAGAAAATATTTAAAATAGTACCTACCCCGTTAAAGTGTCCTTCACGGTGTTTGCCTTCCATTTCGTGCTCTAAGCCTTGAAAGCTATATTTTGTAGCAGTAATTGAATCCCCATATAAATCAGAAGCTTCTGGAGCATAGATAATTATATTTTTCCCTAACGATTTTAATAATGTTACATCTGTTTCTAGGTCTCTGGGGTATTTTTGTAAATCTTCTGGATTGTTAAATTGGGTGGGATTTACAAAAATGCTTATAACCACACAGTCGTTTTCTTCTAGTGCTTTATTAACAAGGGTTAGGTGTCCTTGGTGTAAAGCTCCCATAGTAGGAACAAAACCAATTTTTTTAGATTTCCGCCAAGGTGTGAGAGCAGCTAAAAGCGATTCTCGGTTGGTATATACGCTCATGATTTTAAATTGAGTGGCGGCAAAATTAATAGATTATGAGCAATCTACATAAATTTTCGTAATTTTGCACTTTCAAAACAACTAAGCTATTAAAGTAATAAATATATGAAAGATAAAAGAGTCTTGTATGTGTCTTCTGAAGTAATTCCTTATCTGCCGGAGACCGAGATTTCTTCCATGTCGTTTGAAGCCCCTAAAATGGTTAATGACAATGGTGGTCAAATTCGAATTTTTATGCCACGTTATGGTAATATAAATGAAAGACGCCATCAGCTACACGAAGTAATACGTTTAAGTGGGATGAATTTGGTGATAAATGATCTAGATATGCCATTGATCATTAAAGTAGCATCCATTCCCAAGGAGCGGATGCAAGTTTATTTTATTGATAATGACGATTACTTTAAACGTAAAGCAACTTTTGCAGACGAAGAAGGAAACTATTTTGGTGATAATGATGAGCGTGCAATCTTTTTTGCAAAAGGAGTAATTGAAACGGTTAAAAAATTAAATTGGTCTCCAGACATCATCCACGTTCACGGTTGGCTGGCTTCCTTTTTACCATTATACCTAAGAAACTACTACGGAACAGAACCTTTGTTCGAAAATAGTAAAATAGTTACCTCTGTATACAATCAAGGCTTTGATGGAACGTTAAACAATAACGTAATGGAAAAAATATTGTTTGATGGTATTGAAGAGGAAAGTATAGAAGAATTGAAAGAGCCTAATTATGTTAATATGATGAAGGTAGCTGTGAAAAACTCTGATGCAGCTATTATTGGCTCTGACGAACTACCTGAAGAAATGGAAAACTTCCTTAACAACTGGGACAAACCGGTGTTAAAATATCACAAAAAAGAAGAGTTTTCCGAAGCATATTTAGACTTTTACCAGTCAGAATTATCATAATAAAATAAAGTACCCGTACACATTTAAATTTGCTTATGAAGATTAAGAATATGTTGCCAAAACTAGCAACCGTTTTACTATTGGTTGTAATAGTGGCATCTTGCGAAGAGGATATAGATATAATTGGATCGGAAATTGTTGGTGACAATACCTTCATCGAACCAGATCAAACCAATTCAGTAGTAGCATATAGCCGTAAATTATTGCCTATACAAACAAATGGGCTTAGTGCTTATCAATTGGGGGTTAAAAACGACCCTATTTATGGTAAATCTACTGCTAGTTTACTATCCCAAGTAACGTTGGGAGAAGTAGAGCCTGAATTTGGTGAAGGGACAACTCTCGATAGTGTTGTGCTTTACATTCCATTTTTTAGTGAAAGCGAAGTAGTAGGCGAAGATACCCTTAGTTATAGCTTAGATTCAGTATTTGGTAGCGACCCTATAAATATCTCAATGTATGAATCTAATTATTTTTTAAGAGATTTAGATCCTGAATCAGGTTTTCAGAATCCTCAAAAATATTATTCAGATCTAGAAAAAACATTTGACAATAACCCAGCGCTTGTTGGAGATTTAATTCATGAGATTGAAAACTTTACGCCAAATGATGAGGGCTTTAACTTAGTTTCATATAATTCTGCTGGAGATACTATAAATGAAACCGTAGCTCCAGGATTGCGAGCCAAATTACCTGTTGAGTTTTTTCAAGAAAAAATTATTGATAAAGAAGGTTCCTCAGAGCTTTTAAGTAACAATAATTTCAAGGAGTATTTTAGAGGTATATACTTCAAAGCTGAATCTGCTAATGAAAACGGAAACTTTTTCCTTTTTAACCCTTCAGAGGCAAATATAATCTTGTATTACTCATTTGATGAAGAAGATGAAAGAGAAGATGATAATTTAAGATTAAATTTAGGAGGAATAAATGTTAGCTTATTGCAAGATGAACTTCCGCAAAATATAATTTCAGCTATCGAAAATCCAGATGTTGAAAACGGCGATGAAAATCTTTATATAAAAGGAGGCGACGGTATTGCAGCAGTAATACAATTATTTGGAACAGAAGATAACTTAAACGCTAATCTAGAAGAAGGGCCAAATGGAATTCCTGATGAACTTGATATGCTTAGGGAACAAAAACCAATTATAAACGAGGCCAACTTGGTATTTTATGTAGATAAAGATAAAACAGCAGGTTTAGATAATGAACCGGAACGAGTGATTATTTTCGATGCAAAAAATGGAACGGTACTTATCGATTACGTTATAGATGGTTTAAGTACACAGCTGCCATTAACTCACAAGACAAGCCACCTGGGACCCCTTGTAAGGGATGCCAGTGATAGAGGTGATTATTATAAAATTAGATTGACTACTCATATAAGTGACCTTATAAATAACGACTCTATAAATGTTCCATTGGGGCTTATGGTCACCGATAATGTTGTGAGTCCTAATTTTAAAAGCCTTCAAAACACACAAGAGCCAGGGCTAGAAGAAGTTCCAGGGACTAGTGTGTTAACACCAAAAGGAACTGTTTTACATGGAAGCAATTCTTCTGATGAAGACAGAAAACTAAAATTACAACTTTATTATACTAAACCTGAATAGATAGCTATGTGTGGAATTGTAGGATATATAGGTAAAAAAGAAGCTTACCCGATTGTATTAAACGGATTAAAACGTTTAGAATATAGGGGTTATGACAGTGCAGGAATAGCATTGTTTGATGGAGAAGACATTCAGTTGTGTAAAACAAAAGGAAAAGTAGCTGGTCTTGAAGCAAAAGCCGAAAAAAACATTTCTTTAAAAGGAAGTTTAGGAATTGGGCATACTAGATGGGCAACACACGGAGTACCAAACGATGTAAATTCGCATCCTCATTATTCGAATAGTGGTGATTTGGTGATTATTCATAACGGAATTATAGAAAACTATGCTTCTATAAAAAAAGAATTAATCAATCGTGGTTATACTTTTACTTCAGATACTGATACCGAGGTGTTAGTAAACTTAATTGAAGAAGTAAAAAAACAAGAAAACGTTAAGTTAGGGAAAGCAGTTCAAATTGCCTTAAATCAAGTAGTGGGTGCTTATGCTATAGCGTTGTTTGATAAGAATAAGCCAGATGAAATAGTTGTTGCTAAGTTAGGAAGTCCACTTGCTATAGGTATTGGTGATGATGAATTTTTTGTAGCTAGCGACGCTTCTCCTTTTATTGAATTTACAAAAAGTGCGATTTATCTTGAAGATCAGCAAATGGCTGTTATCCGAAGAGGTCGTGACGTTAAAGTACGAGAAATTAAAGACGATAAATTGGTTACTCCTTATATTCAAGAGCTTCAACTTAACTTGGAGCAGATTGAAAAAGGAGGCTATGAACATTTTATGCTGAAAGAAATCTACGAGCAGCCCTCAGTAATTAAAGATACGTATAGAGGCCGCTTGTTAGCCGATAAGGGGATTGTTCGCTTAGGAGGGTTGGAAGATCATATTAAACGATTTACAAATGCAGATCGAATAATAATAGTAGCCTGTGGTACTTCTTGGCATGCTGGTTTGGTAGCCGAATATGTTTTTGAAGACTTAGTGAGAATTCCTGTTGAGGTGGAATACGCTTCAGAATTTAGATACCGAAACCCAATAATCACTGAAAAAGATGTGGTAATTGCTATTTCGCAAAGTGGCGAAACAGCAGATACATTAGCAGCCATTAAACTTGCTAAAGAAAAGGGTGCATTTGTATATGGAGTGTGTAATGTAGTTGGGTCCACTATTTCTAGGGAAACCCATACTGGTACCTATACACATGCTGGACCTGAAATTGGAGTAGCATCAACCAAAGCGTTCACTACACAAATAACAGTATTGACGATGATGGCTCTTAGATTGGCAAAATCTAAAGGAACCCTATCGCAAAGTGACTATATGTTGCATTTGCGCGAACTGGATATGATTCCTGGCAAAGTGGAAGAAGCTTTGAAAAGTGATGAGAAAATTAAGGAAATTTCAAAAGTATTTAAAGATGCTAAAAACTTCCTTTATTTAGGGAGAGGTTATAACTTTCCAGTTGCATTAGAAGGAGCATTGAAATTAAAAGAAATTTCATACATCCACGCTGAAGGGTATCCCGCTGCCGAAATGAAGCACGGTCCCATCGCATTAATCGATGAGCAAATGCCAGTTGTGGTGATTGCAATTAATAACAACCATTACGAAAAAGTGGTTAGTAATATTCAGGAAATTAAATCCAGAGCAGGAAAAATCATTGCCGTGGTGAGCGAAGGTGATACCACTGTAAAAGAAATGGCAGATTATGTTATGGAAGTTCCTGTTACCCCTGAAACACTATCGCCATTGGTGACCACTATTCCATTGCAATTATTGTCATACCATATCGCCGTTATGCTTAATAGGGATGTGGATCAGCCTCGAAATTTGGCAAAATCTGTTACAGTAGAGTAATAAGATTAAATATATTTTTTAAAAAGCCTTTGCAAACTGCGAAGGCTTTTTTGTTTCCCTTCACCCAAGGTGTGTTAAAGTATTTTTTTTGATGTATTTTTAGTATTTATTTCTCTAATTCACGAGCTATAGATATGAAAATCGTCAACCTCATTTCAGGTCCTAGAAATCTCTCTACTGCACTTATGTATTCATTTGCACAACGGGATGACTTCCATGTGTTAGATGAGCCTTTTTATGGGTATTATTTAAAAAATACTGAAACAGAAATAGACCATCCCGCAACGCATGAAATCCTCCGTACGATGGATTTAAAAGAAGAAATTGTCGTAGATAGTATTCAGTCACTTTCAGGGTTGAAACATGTTTTTGTAAAAGGAATGGCGCATCATTATATAAATAAGCGACCTGATTTTATTCTAAAATGGGATAATGTTATTTTAATAAGACATCCTGAAAAATTGCTTGTTTCTTTTTCAAAAGTTATTGATAACCCAAAATTGGACGATATAGGACTTAAAAAAGCTTCAGAACTATTTTTATTTCTGAAGGAAAACGGACGCATTCCTATTGTAATCGATAGTGACGAATTGATGATAGATCCTGAACGCTATTTAAAAAAGCTTTGCAATAAATTAGAAGTTCCATTTACTTCAAATATGCTTAGTTGGAAAAAAGAAGGTATTCCAGAAGATGGGGTTTGGGCTCCTTATTGGTATACAAACGTTCATAATTCCGAAGGATTTCAGAAGCAATCAAGATTACATTCAAAACTTCCAAAACAATTAGAGCCTGTGTTGGAAAAGGCCATGCCTTATTACAACACCTTAAAAAAACACATTTTAAAAAACGATTGATTATGCTACAACAATTTGACGAACGCAACCGCGATATTAAAGTATTTATAAAAGACAGACTGTATCACAGAGACGAAGCTAAAGTATCGGTTTTTGATAGTTCGGTACAAGGTGGCGATGCCGTTTGGGAAGGGTTGAGAGTATATCCAGAAGGGATTGTTTGCTTAGATAAGCATCTTACACGTTTGCATGAGAGTGCAAAAACACTTGCTTTTGTTGATATTCCGTCAAAAAAAGTAATAAAAGAGGCGATTCAAAAAACACTCGATGCAAATGACATGAACGATGAGGTGCATATCCGTTTAACGCTAACAAGAGGAGAGAAAATTACCAGTGGTATGGATCCGCGTGTTAATCAAAATGGCTCTTGTTTAATCGTCTTAGCCGAATGGAAACCTTTGGTGTATGATAATAGTAGTGGTATTAAAGTAATAAGTACGAGTCAACGCCGTAATGCGCCGCAGTTTTTAGATAGTAAAATTCATCATGCGAATCTTCTTAACAACATCCTTGCAAAAATACAAGCCAATGTCGCCGGCAAAGATGCTGGACTAATGTTAGATGAACGTGGCTTTGTAGCCGAACTAAACGGAAGCAATATTTTTATGATAAAAGAGGATATTATTTACACGCCGTATGCTCACGCTTGTTTGCCGGGTATTACCCGCGGAACAGTTATAGAATTATGTAAGACAAATAATATTCCTATTGAAGAAGCAGATCTTACACTTTCACAGCTGTACAATGCAGAGGGAGTTTTTGCTACTGGAACGATGGGAGAGCTCACGCCAATTGTAGAGATTGATGGACGTGAAATTCCAAAAGAAAATAAGCTGTCAAAAGAAGTTTTGGAATTATTTAAAAGTAATGTGAGGAGCTTTTGCGAGCCGCTTGATTAACGATAGAATGGTTGTTTAAATTTTAGAGTTAAAAATTCACTAATTTCCATTGCGTAATTTAAACAGAAAAAACTATCTTTGCACCGTTCAAAAACAGGGTGATAATTGCACCCTTAGATAACTAAAAAATAAACAGTTAATAATGTCACAAGTTAAAGGAAAAGTTGCACAGATCATTGGCCCAGTAGTAGATATAGAGTTTGCTAACGGAGCAAAACTTCCAAAGATATACGACTCAGTAGAAGTTGACAACAACGGAAGCCTACTGGTTCTTGAAGTACAATCTCACATTGGTGAGAACACAGTACGTACCATTTCTATGGATTCTACTGATGGTTTAAGCCGAGGTGTAGAAGCTGTAGCAACAGGGGCACCTATACAAATGCCAATTGGTGATGATGTATATGGTCGTCTATTTAACGTAATTGGAGATGCTATTGATGGTATGCCAGACCTTCCTAAAGCAGGAAAAGACGGACTTCCAATTCACCGTGAAGCGCCAAAATTTGAAGACTTATCAACTTCTACCGAAGTATTATTTACAGGTATTAAAGTAATCGACTTGATTGAGCCATATGCAAAAGGTGGTAAAATTGGATTATTTGGTGGTGCCGGTGTAGGTAAAACAGTATTAATTCAAGAATTGATTAACAACATTGCAAAAGGTCATGGTGGTCTTTCTGTATTTGCTGGAGTAGGAGAACGTACTCGTGAAGGGAACGATTTACTTCGCGAAATGCTTGAATCTGGAATTATTAAGTACGGCGATGACTTTTTACATTCAATGGAAGATGGCGGATGGGATTTATCTAAAGTTGATAAATCTGCGATGAAAGAAAGTAAAGCAACCTTCGTATTTGGACAAATGAACGAACCACCAGGAGCACGTGCTCGTGTGGCGCTTTCAGGATTAACGATTGCAGAATACTTCCGTGATGGAGCAGGAGATGGACAAGGAAAAGATGTACTTTTCTTCGTTGATAACATTTTCCGTTTTACACAGGCAGGTTCTGAGGTATCAGCACTTCTAGGTCGTATGCCTTCTGCGGTAGGTTACCAACCAACATTAGCAACCGAAATGGGTGCGATGCAAGAGCGTATTACTTCAACTAAAAAAGGATCTATTACATCTGTGCAGGCGGTTTACGTACCTGCAGATGACCTTACAGATCCAGCACCGGCAACAACCTTTGCTCACTTAGATGCAACAACGGTATTGTCACGTAAAATTGCTGAGCTTGGTATTTATCCAGCGGTAGATCCTCTAGATTCTACTTCTCGAATTCTTACAGCGGATATTTTAGGAGCAGAACACTACGATTGTGCACAGCGAGTAAAAGAGCTATTACAGCGTTATAAAGAATTACAAGATATTATTGCTATTCTTGGTATGGAAGAATTATCTGAAGAAGATAAGCAAGCGGTAAACCGTGCACGTCGTGTACAACGTTTCCTTTCTCAGCCATTCCACGTAGCAGAACAGTTTACAGGTATTCCAGGAGTATTGGTAGATATCAAAGAAACTATTAAAGGATTTAACATGATTATGGATGGAGAATTAGATCACCTTCCAGAAGCTGCCTTTAACTTGAAAGGTTCTATTGAAGAAGCAATCGAGGCTGGAGAAAAAATGTTAGCTGAATCATAAATTGCTTAAAGCTATAAGCTTAAAGCCTAAAGCATAAAACAATGTATTTAGAAATAGTAACCCCAGAGGCATTATTGGTAAGTGGCGAAGTAGATTCGGTAATAGTACCAGGAGTAGAAGGTGAATTTCAAATGTTGAACAATCACGCTCCTATCGTTTCTGTTTTAGCGAAAGGGAAAGTAAAGTTTTCCGGAAGTCCTACTATAGCTGAAGGATTTGAAAATAAATTTAATAAAGAAGATGGGAAGTGGGTACTTGAAATTACCAGCGGAACCATTGAAATGAATAACAATAAAGCGATTGTGTTGGCCGATTAAACAGCATATATCAAAACAATTAAACCCCAAATTTCATATATGAAATTTGGGGTTTTTTAGTAAAGTGTGTATTATTGATTAGTGAATAAACAAGACGTTTATATTTCCGAAGGAAACCGACCACTGTGGCATAGAATTATAGCTGCGCTTTGCTATACTCTTATGCTAGTCTGCACTTACAAATTTACGATACAACCGAATATAAGCTGGCTATACGCGGCAAGCTTTCTATTTTCAACAGGGGTAACGTTTTCCTTAGTTAGAGATTACCATTTTGATTTTGAAAAAAAGAGGTATAAAACTGAAAAATGCACTGGTCCTTTAAAGTTTGGTAAATGGAAAGATTTTAAAAAGTTAGAATATATTTCAATTTTTAAAAACGGAAAAGGGTTTTACGAAGTCAATCTATGGTACAACAGAAACAAACATTTTAATATTACTACGCTCGACAATTTTCAAGATTGTTTTGATATAGGAAAAAGTATTGCAGAAAAACTTAAAATCGACTTTTTAGATGCTGCCACTGACCCAAGAAATTCTATTTGGGTTAAGTTATAACATCAATTAATGAGGGGCAGCAGCCTTTTCTTTCTCTTTCTTTTTAAGCTGAATATGTAAAATTATATAACCCGTTATACCTGCAACTACAGTTCCTAATAATATACCAATTTTAGAGGTTGTTAATAAATCGTCTGAGCGGAATGCTAATTCGGCTATAAAGAGTGACATGGTAAAGCCTACCCCTCCTAAAAAGCTAACTCCAATAATTTGTTTAAAATTTATTCCTGTAGGTAATACAGCAATTTTTAACTTATAAGCTAAATAGCTAAAGAGAGAAATCCCAATTACTTTCCCTGCAACCATAGCAATGGCTATTTGCGAGATAAGCTGTGTTTCACTTAATGAATCAAAGTTGATGGTGATTCCAGCATTAGCGAGTGCAAATATGGGCATTATAACAATGGCTACCCAACCGCTAAGACCATTTTCCAATTGTTGCATAGGGGTTTGTACACGGTCGGTTATCAGGTTTATTTTATCAACAGCATCTTGTTGTTCGTCCGATAAGACAATTCTTTTAACTTTTGTTTTCTTAAAAAGGGTGAGGGATTCTCGTATTTCTTCAAAAAAGTTATCTAAATTCATATTCCTGCTCGAAGGAATTACCAATGCCAATAAAACCCCTGCAATTGTTGGGTGAATTCCAGACTTTAAGAAAAGTATCCACACTGCAATACCACAGATAAGTAATAAGTATTTTGAATGAAACTTTTTGTAAGCTAAAAAAGCTAAAAAAGTCAAAATGCCAAGCGCAATAAATAAATAAGAAAGATGCATCTCATGGCTGTAAAAAGTTGCAATTACTAAAATGGCTCCTATATCATCGATAATGGCGAAGGTTGTCAGGAATATTTTTAATCCTAAGGGTACACGCTTACCTAGTAAATTGAGTATTCCCAGTGAAAAAGCAATGTCTGTTGCCATAGGGATACCCCATCCCGAAGCACCACGGTCTTGATCGTGTAGCAATAAGAAAATAGCAATGGGTACTACAATACCTCCCAAAGCCGCAAAAATAGGCATAGAAGCCTTTCGCATGGTGGTAAGTTCTCCATCGAGAATTTCACGTTTTATTTCCAAGCCTACGTAGAAAAAGAAGATGGTCATTAGTCCATCATTAACCCATAGGTATAGCGGTTTTTCAATAATAAAATCTGTATTGCTAAAACCAATGGCAAAAGTTTCACTCCAAAAAGTATGGTAGCTTTCGTGCCAAGGTGAGTTTGCCCAAACCAGGGCAATGACCGTAAATAAGAGTAGGATATAACTACCCGATGTTGAGCTGTTTATAAACGTTTCGACGGGGTTTTTAGCTATTCTCAAATTAGTAAGGTGTTTATTTGTGTTTTTAAAGCTATAAAGTTATAAAATGTGATTCTGTTTAAGTATTAAAAATATGTCAATCTTTAATATATATTAAAATATCACCTCATTGGCAATTTAATACATTGCATAGGGTTTCTGAAGAAAAACTCACTAACTTTCTATTTGAAACTCTACCTTTTTTTACCAAATCTGTCTATGGATGTGAGGTTTACCACGAAAAACTCAAACTGGAAAAAGGGAAGGCCTTCACAAAGTAAACTTTTCTTTAAGAAAACCTTTCGGCTAAGTTTTGTAGTTTTGTCGTTTTCAGATTATTTATGCAATTACAAGAAATAGATAGAGTCGAGACAATTTCAAAAAAAGACTTTATTTCAAAATATTTTAAGCCTCAAAAACCAGTAGTTATCGAACGTTTTGTTGAAGATTGGCCTGCCTTTAAAAAGTGGGACTTAGATTACATGGCCAACGTTGCGGGAGACAAAGAGGTGCCGCTTTATGACGATAGACCAGTTAGCCATGAAGATGGGTTTAACGAGCCGCACGCTACTATGAAAATGAGCGAGTATATCGATTTGCTTAAAAAAGAACCTACCAAATACCGTATTTTTCTGTGGAATGTTTTAAAAGAAGTACCTGAACTACAGAAAGACTATTCATATCCAGATTTTGGTGTTAAATTAATGAAAGGACTTCCTATGCTTTTCTTTGGTGGGGAAGACAGTTATACCTTTATGCATTACGATATTGATCTGGCTAATATTTTCCATTTTCATTTCCATGGAAAAAAAGAAGTGATCTTATTTGATCAAAAACAGAACGACTATTTATATAAAATTCCTCATTCACTAATAACTCGTGAGGATATCAATTTTGCAGATCCAGATTATAATAAATGGCCTGCTCTAAAAAAAGCAAAAGGTTTTAAAGCGCATTTAGAGCACGGTAATGTTTTATATATGCCTGAGGGCTATTGGCACTATATGCGATATATAACACCTGGGTTCTCTATGAGTTTACGCGCTATTGCAAGAAACCCTAAAAACTTAGGAAAAGCCATTTACAACATCGTTATTATGCGTCATTTTGATACGCTAATGCGAAAATTGAAAGGGCAAGATTGGATTGATCAAAAAAATAGAAAAGCGATTACCCAAACACATAACAAACTTGGGATAGACCGGTAATCGAGATGTTATATAAACAAAAAAAAGCCTTTTACAAATTTTGTAGAAGGCTCTTTTTATTTTTGAAGGAATATAATACTATGCTTTTTTGTAGCTTATATAATACTCTTCCATTAAGTTCATTAAAGCGGTAATCAAATCTTTTGTCTCTAACAGTAAACTGAAGTATAACGCCGTGTTTTTAGGACTCGACTCTTCGGTTCTGGTTCTGGCTATCTGTTTTTCAATTTTATCTGAAACATGTGTAAACAGATCTTGTTTTTTATCCAATACCATTTCAATTTTCTCTATTTCAAGATCTTTAAAAATAGATTCAATTTCAACAAAGAGGTCTTGAAGTGATTGATCAATTTCTTGAAGGTCCTTAATTTGATTAAATCGTAGCGCTTTGTGATTGTTATTTACGTGCTTATAGCTCGCTTTAGAAATAAACTCAAGCGATTGGGCTACATCTTGTAAATACCCTAAAATAATAATGTAAAAGTTACTTCCTCGAACGCTTTTTTCATCTAGATCTTTTATGAAATAGAAAATATTATCGCGTAGTTCATCAATTTCATCATTCAGCTTTTTAACTCCTTTTTTACTCTTTTTAAGTTTAGAGGTGTCCTGTTTTGCTAATCCTCGTAACATATCAGAATAAATCTTATTGCTTCGGTGTACTACTTTTGCAATATTATCTGCACTTTCTTGAATGATACCCTGTACGGTATTGCTTTCGGTTTTCTTAAGTCCGGTTTCATCCATTATGGCGTTGCTTTTCTTTTTATAAGAAAGGTAATTTCTAACCAAAAGAAGTACAGCTAACATTAGTAGGATAGCTATAGCGACTCCTTTTCCTAAAAAGATAAGGTATGCTAACGTTCCGGCAGCCACAAAGGCACTAAACGCTGTAAAAAACCATCCGCCAATTACATTAAGTACTCCAGCAACTCGATAAACAGCACTTTCTCGTCCCCAAGCTCTATCGGCTAAAGAAGTACCCATAGCAACCATAAAGGTTACGTATGTTGTAGATAAAGGTAGTTTCATAGAAGTAGCTATTGAGATAAGTACTCCTGCCACGACTAAGTTAATAGAAGCACGAATCATATCAAAAGCTGGCAACTCGTATGTTCTGTGTTTTGGTAATTCTACCACAGGTTTTTCAAATCGTGCGTTTATGGTTTTTGTGGTAGCATTTGGTAATATATAATTTAATCCTTGCGAAATTCTTGAAGTACCTTTTACTACTATTCTAGATAGCATATTAGGTTGAAATTTTTCATGACCTTCCCCTTGTCTAGATAAACCAATCTCGGTTTCAGCAACTCCTCGTGCTTTTTTAGAAAACCAAAGGGTGAGTACCATTACACCTCCAGCAATAAAGAGAAGGAATGGCTCTGCAGGAACTTTTTCTGAAAGCACAGTCATAGAGAAAGTAGAGGCAGATTCGCCTGAGGCAGACCAAGCTTCATATGAATGAAATGCTGCCATAGGTACACCAATAAAGTTTACTAAGTCATTTCCTGAGAAAGCGAGTGCTAAACCAAAGGTACCTATTGCAATTACGATAATAAGTATGCTTTTCTTGAACAGTTTCATAAAGAGAAATGAAAAGAGCGTCCAGAAAATAAAGCTTCCTCCAACAAAGTAAAGCTCGTTCCCTTCTACTACCTCTTTAAAATCTCCGTAGTAAGGGGTTCCTTTCAATCCTTTCATAAAGATGAAATATCCAATAGCAGTTAGGGCAACACCACCAAACAAAGCACCAAAATTTTTGATTCTTTTTTCATAGTGGAAAGAGAAAACTAAACGTGATAACCATTGCACTACGGCACCGACTGAAAAGGCAATAATTACCGAGAGTAAAATACCCAGAATAATTTCGGTGGCTTTTGCAGTGTTTATGTATTTACCTAAGTCTGCCCAAGTTTCAGTTTCATTAGCACCAATTTTTATTAACGACATCACCACGGCGGCTCCTAATAATTCAAAAACAATAGAAACGGTTGTGGATGTTGGTAAACCAAGCGTATTGAAAAAATCGAGCAAGAGTATGTCAGTTATCATAACTGCCATAAAAATGATCATGATTTCTTCAAAGTAGAATTGGCCGGGCTCAAAAATACCTTTTCTAGCTACTTCCATCATTCCACTAGAGAACACAGCACCGATAAATATACCAATACTTGCAATAATCATAATTGATTTAAATGATATGGCTTTAGAACCGATGGCCGAGTTAAGAAAATTAACGGCGTCGTTACTAACTCCTACAACAAGATCGGCCACGGCAAGTACTGCCAATGCTACGATCATTAATAAGTATATGTTTTCCATTTTCTTTAATTAAAGTGGTGCAAATCTCTTAATTTAATTGCCTTTTATTGTTACCAAATTGTTATCTATTAAAGTGCTAAAAGTGAAGGTCAAACCCAATACGAAAAGCCAAAGGACCTTTCTCATTTTCAACAGTGTTATAACTAAAGTCACTTTGAATCTTTAGTTTATGACCTACAATATATTTAGATATTCCTATTGTGTATTGTTCTTGGTTTTGTGTTTTAGTTATCTCATCAAAACTTAGAGAGGTAAAGCGTCCGGCAAGCTCATAATTATTTTTAAAAAGATAACCAGCTTGAAGGTTTAAAGCATTTCCTACTAGAACAACATCGTTAGTCGGGTTTCCGTCCTCATCTAAAGCAACTGAACCATCGACTTCTGTCGCAACAGGATCGTCAGCATCCCTATTAGAAAATTCGCCCATAAAAGAGAAGCCTTTGTATTTAAACATAGCATCTACAAATACAGTTGAAATATCTGTCTCGTAAAAACCGGTACTAGTTTGCATATAGCTTCCTTGGTTGCTTCTTGTCTTTACAGCGTTATCATTATAATCATAGGCTGCACCTATCATTAATTTTGGGGTTTGTTCACGCTTTAAATCACTTTGTACATATTCAGTGCCATTAGTAAAGTCTCCAAAAGGGAAAAGCTCTAATCTTCCAGTATATTGATGGCCACCCAAGTTGCCTGAGGTAATGTTTCTGCCCTCTCCTTGTGAAAGTGCAAATTTCTCACGTAGAATAATTTTTTCTGAAAATTTAATTTTGTGGTGCAACTGGATACCTAAATCGCGGTCTACGTTAAAATCACGGTTTAACAAGGATCGATTTATTAACTGAAGGTTCCCTGATGAGACTATTCGTTCTAAGTTACCAGGAAGCTTGGTTTGTCCGGCCCATAATTCAAAATTTTCATAGAAATTCCACATAAGGACGGCATCCAAGATGTATCGTGGAGCATCGCTAGTAAATTGATTTCCACCAGATATATCACGACTAGAAAGCCCTAGCTCTATTTTGTATTTCAGTTTGGGGGAATAAGCGAAACCATCAAACTTTAATCGAGCTCTTCTAATCAAAAATTTTTGATCTGGCTTTGTATACTGTTCTCCATTGTGATCCCAAGTAGAAAGTGCCCTGAATTGAATGCGAGGGGCAAACTTAACACTCCATGAACTGTCTTTGGCCACAAGGTTAAGTAGCCCATCTCCATAAGAAGTGTTAGTGGTGTCTTGAGCATTTGCCTTTAAAATAAAGACAAATAGTGCCACAAGCAATGCTATATAGCGTAGCTTCATTTAAATCGTTTATTAAGTTTTTGTCGCTGCAAAGAACATAATTCAATGTTAAGATAACGTTTCGTGAATATTAATTTAATATAATACTATTTTTAAATTTAATCACAAAAAAAAGCTGCCTGATCAGGGCAGCTCATACACTTAAAAAAATCTAGTCGACAAAAACTTAAACGATTTATTATAGGTGTAAATTAGTCTATAGACGCAACAAAATAATAACTCTAATGTGGCTTACGCATCATGCTAATATTATCAAATTATTATTTCAGTATTGATTCCAATGTTAAGTTTTAATGTAGAAACTACTGAATATCAGTGTATTATTATTTTAATGTAAATTTAATGTTAAGTAAACATTTAATTAATGTGAAATATATTGTATATTTGGTATATAGATTTAAAAAAAAAGAATATTATGAAAAATATAATCACACTTCTAGCTTTAGTAGCGATAGTAGCAATAGGTACAGCTCAAGAAAAAAATAATAAGGATAAGTATGTGCTTACTGGATTGGACGGTAATGTTGTTGAGGCAACCTTGTATCACGATAATGGTGTAGTGGCACAAACAGGCTTTTATACCTTAGATAATAAATTACAAGGTAAATGGGTAAGTTATGACACTAACGGAAACAAAACAGCTATTGCAGAATATGACAAAGGAAAAAAAGTAGGGTCTTGGGTTTTCTTTCAAGGGGAGACTATTAGAGAAGTTACTTATATGAATTCTAAAATTGCAAAAGTGAACACTTTTAAAAAGGATAACACGCAGATTGTTTCCAACTAGAGTTTAAAACAATAAAATAAAAAAGCCCGACAGTTTAAACCTGTCGGGCTTTTTTAGTAACTTATTTATTATTCTAAAACCGAATACTATAAGAAAGGCTAATTTCTTGTCCTGGGTTCCACTTAGAATAAATTTGATCTTCTCCACCAAAAGATTGGTAAACACTTTCTACGTCGTCATCCAATAAATTTTCAAATTGTAAACTAATTGTAGAATTTTTGTTTTCACCGAATGTTTTAGAAAGATTCAACTTAACATTATGGAATGGTAGCGTAAATACATCGGCTACATCACCTGCACCTACAATTTGTAGTGTTTTACCTTGTGTATTGTAAAACAAACCACCTTGCCAGCCACTGTCGTCATTGTTGTAATTAAGTCCAATATTAATTAAGTAAGGAGATTGACCTTGAAGTTGACGTGTATCGTCTAGTGTTTCACCTTCTCTGAGGTTATCAAGTCTTCCTTCTCTTTCATCATCACTGTAATCTTGTTGTGATTCTATTAATGAAAAATTGGCGTTGAATGAAAGGTCTTGAAGCCCATCAATAAAGCCAAGGTTTTTTCGAACCTCAATTTCTCCTCCAAAAACATTAGCGTCTCCAAGGTTTAAAGGAGTGTACTGTCCATATGCTCTTCTAATAAATGAAAGTTCAATGGGATCATTAAATGATTTATAGAAACCACTTAATGCGAAGAAATCACTGTTGTCACCATATTTTTCAAATCGTAGGTCAAAATTATTGATATAACTAGGCTGTAGGTCAATGTTACCAATAAAAGTGGTACTACTAATAGGATCGAAAATTTCAGCCAATGAAGCTTCTTTAAATGAAGGTCTTGCGGTAGTACGTGCGTATGAAGCTCGTATTTTTTCATTGCCATCTTCATCAAGGTCAAAGATTAAATTTGCTGAAGGGAAAAAGTCTGACTTATCTAAAATAGTAGCGTCAACCAACTCTGTTCCATTTTGGTTTTCTCCAGTGTAGATTAAATCGAATTTTTCAAAACGAACTCCTAAAATAGCATTAAACCAACTAGTAACTTTAAACTCTTCTGAAAGATAACCTGCAGCAACAGATACTTCAGAATCATATGAATCTGAATCGTTAGAGTCATCTCTAATATAAAAACCACTATTGGTAGTTGGATCATACACATTCTCATCATCTAAAATTAAATTAGGGTTTCCGCCTAACGAAGCCGATGGAAAGTTTAAGAATGGAATTGCAAATTTAACTACTTCAAAATCACGTTGCTTATATGTGTAAGCACCACCAAATTTTACTTTAGCATCGTAACCAAATAGGGTGTGCTTTTTTTCAATATCTAATTTTCCAGCTAAATTTATTTCTTCTAAATTTCTATAAAACCTTGAAGGTAAGCCAGACTCACTAGGTTCGATTGTGAAAATTTCTTCACCTGTTTGAGAGTTAGTAGAAACTCTAAAAGGCGTTACTCTAAAATCTTTATCGTCTATTCGGGCTATAGTAGGAGATAATTTCCATTCAATAGTCCAGTCATTTTCACTTCCCAGCGAGTGTTTTCCACTTAATAGACCATTGGTTATAGCTCTTTCAGTGTAAATTAAATTATCCTTCTTTACGTTATTGCTACTTATAATAAAGTTACTTTGTCTAAAGATTGATGCTTCAGATTCTCCATTTTGGATATGAAGTACGTTAAATCTATATTTAGATTTTTCAGTTTTAAAAGACAATCCAGCTAAACCACTAATTAATACATTGTTGTTACCTACTTCTCCATTTTGGGTTCTATCGGCAAGTAGTTCAAAGTTAGATTTATCGGTTTCATCTTTTCTGTATATCTGGCCATCAACATACTCATCATAGTATTTAGTTTCATTTTTGTAAGATAATGAAGCTAAAAACCCAAGTTTGTTATCACCAATTTCATATTGATTACCAGCTGTGGCCGATAATTTAAAATCCATCAAACTTTGTTCACGTTGTGCAGCCAAGGTAGGGTTAAAACGTTGTGTTATAACTTGTGCAACTTCACCATTTTGTTGTGGTAATGGCACATCTTGATTAGGAACCAGTGGGTTCTCTCTCAAGCCATCATCAAAACCTAAAAAGTCGGTGTTACTTTTATCAGATACTAAATAATTATCCTGAAAGTGGAAATCTGAATTATAACTTGCTCCTATAGATAAACTATACTCTTCTCGGCTTGGGATATCTTTGGTTACAATATCAACAACACCACCAGTAAAATCTGCAGGTTGATCTGCTGTAGCCGATTTAACAACTAAAATATTTTCTAATATTTGAGTAGGGAAAATATCAAGTTGCAATGTGTTTCTGTCTGGGTCAAGACCTGGAACATCTACACCGTTTAAAATAGATTTTGTGTACCGGTCGCCAAGCCCTCTTACATATACAAATTTTCCACCTTGAATTGAAACACCTGGTACATTTTTAACAGCATTTGCTACACTACTAGCCCCTGTTTTTTTAATACTTTCAAGAGACAGACCATCCATTAAATTAACTGAATTTTTCTGTAAGCTAAGTACAGCTGCTTCAGTGTTTTTTCGGGCAGTTGTAGTAATTATTACCTCGTCTAGTTGACCAGCACTTGCTTGTAGCGTTACATTAACAGCAGTAGATTCGTTTTCAGAAATAAGAATATCTGTTATTTCTTTAGTTTGATATCCAACAAACGAAAAAACCAATGTGTAGGTACCTGGCTTTAAATCTAATGTGTATTTACCTTCAAAATCTGATGTAGTTCCTGTTTGGGTTCCTTTAACTACAACATTTGCAAATGGAAGGACATCGTTATACTCTCCATCATTTATGGTACCGTTTACAGAACCTGTTTGACTAAAGGCTAATTGTGCTAAAAAAAGTAATACTACTAGTAACGTATTTTTCATAACTATTATTTATAAAACTTGCCCGCTTTGTTTAAAGCGAGCAAGTTGGCTAATTATATGAGAACAAAAATTTAATCAATCGAATTAAAGTGCTCCTTTAGAGCTTGCGAATGTCCAAGAGAATACAGACATATTAGCACCACCACTAGTTCCTTGTGAGGTCCAGTTAGCAGCTCTTTCGCTAAAAGAAGGGTTTAAAATTATTAAGTCTTCAAATACGTCATTTTCATCATTTTCATCATCACAGTTTTCAATACAACCTCCTTTTTCAACGAATACAGTATTGTCAGCTCCATTAAGTATCCAATTTTGGAATACTATTTTTCCATCTAAATAGTTTTGAGAAACTACATTGTTGTCTAATTCTACATCTGAAGAAGTTTTAAAACCTGTTGCGTAAACGTTACGTACAGTTCCCATTGCATTATCTCTAAAATCTGCGTACTCACCATTTTCGGTTGTAGTATTTCCAACTAAAGTAAGACCGTCAATAGTAAAGCTACCTTCTAGTGAACCTGCAGGACCGTCAATTTCAAGACCGTGGTCAGAAATATCGCCCAGAACTACTGCAGCATTAGATATAGTACCTGAGTAAGCTTCGTCAATATCAAGACCATCATCACCTTGTGCCCATACCAATAGGTTAGAAGAGTTTACTGAACCTCCAAACCATTCGATACCGTCATCTACATTCCCTACAACTTCAATGTTTGAAACTGTTGTTCCTGTACCTACACCACCTAAAGTAAGACCGTTAATTTCATTTCCTTCACCAATTAAAGCTCCACCGTGACGGATAGAAATGTAGTTAAGCGTTCCTGAATCATCAGAATCATCATTACCACCATATAATCCATTTCTGTCACTAGCAGGAATCCCTTCAATTTGGTTTTCTGTAGCATCACCAGATAGAGATGCTCTAGCATTTCCTAAAACAATTACACCACCCCAAAGGCCACGATCACTTTCGCTTAGGTTAGTACCAGCAGTTTGTCCTAATTCAATATTGTCAGTTACTGAAGTAAATATTATCGGGTTGTTAGCTGACCCGTTAGCTTCAATGTTTGCATTTCTTGCAATAATTAAAACAGAAGCATTTGAATCTTGACCAGTTTCGGCTTTAATTATTGTTCCTGGATCAATTGTTAAAGTTGCTTCGTTGGTTACAGTAACACGACCGTCTAAAGTCCATATTACATCGTTAGTTAATGTGAAATCTTCAGTAATTTGGCCTGTAATTACAGAGTTTACAGGAGTTGGATCATCATCCACTGCGATTGGATCATTATCATCACTGCTACAGCCAACAAATAATATTGTTGCTGTAATCGTTATACAAGAAAGAAAGAATTTTTTCATTTTTTAATCTATTTTTTAGTTTTATTTAGTGCCACAAAGAAACTCACATACTGTAAAGCTGGTGTTAACTAGTCATTACTAATTTGTCATAAGAAAGTTATCTTAATGTTAATTGCTTAACATTGCCTTTTCACTTTGCACGGTGTGGTCAAAATAGTATCTTGCAAGTAAAATTCTGTGTTATGATGCAATGGGAAAAACTACTCTCACTTAAACGACAAGGCGATACCAATAAGCGACTACGGATAGAACAAGACGAAACTCGTTTAGGTTTTGAAGTAGATTATGATCGTGTTATCTTTTCTTCTGCCTTTAGGAGCTTACAAGATAAAACCCAAGTTATTCCGCTTTCTCAAACATCATTTGTACACACGCGTTTAACACATAGCTTGGAAGTTTCTGTGGTCGGTCGGTCATTAGGGAGGCAAGTAGGGAAGGCTATTCTTGAAAAACACCCACAACTTAAAAAAACACATGGATATCAGTTTAACGATTTTGGTGCTATTGTAGCAGCAGCAGCGTTAGCACACGATATTGGTAACCCGCCTTTTGGTCATAGTGGTGAAAAAGCGATTGGCGATTATTTTTTAAATGGAAGAGGAAGGCGTTTCAAAGAAAAGTTAACCCCAAAAGAATACCAAGATTTGGTAGACTTTGAAGGAAATGCTAATGGATTCAAAATATTAACGGAAACTAAAAATGGCGTTGATGGAGGGTTACGCTTATCGTACGCAACCTTAGGTGCTTTTACAAAATATCCTAAAGAATCCCTGCCGAAGAAACCTACTAACCACATAGCAGATAAAAAGTATGGCGTGTTTCAATCTGAAAAAGATTCTTTTAAAGAAGTTGCTGAAGAATTAGGGTTGCTGAAACGTGGTGAAGATAATAATATGAGCTATTACCGTCATCCCTTAGCGTATTTGGTTGAAGCGGCCGATGACATTTGTTATACCATTATCGATTTTGAAGACGGCATTAACCTTGGTTTAATAGAAGAGGAGTTTGCGTTAGAATATCTAATCAACTTAGTAAAAGACACGATTAACACTGAAAAATACCATAACCTAAAACAAAGCTCTGATCGGTTGGCATATTTACGTTCTTTGGCAATCAATACATTGATAACCGAAGCAGTTGAGGTTTTTTTAGAGCACGAAGAAGATATTTTAAAAGGCGAATTCTCCCAGGCATTGTTGGATAAAAGTCGATACCAAGCACAGATAAATGATATTATTAAAATTAGTATCGAAAAAGTATACCAAAGCAAAGAAGTGGTGGAGAAAGAAATAGCTGGCTACAAAGTGCTGGAAACTTTAATAGACACCTTTACAACCTCCGTTGAACGTGTAGTTAGCGGTGAAGAAAGACATTACGATCGCTTGATTTTGAAAAACTTCAACGACACTATATCTGAAAAAGAATCGCTTTATAAAACTATTTTAGCCGCTTGCCATTATGTGTCAAGGCTAACAGATGGTAAATCGTTGCAGCTTTTTGACAGGGTACGTGGGGATTTTAAGTAAATGGTGTTTTTAAAGCCACAACCAATGTAAACAGAAATAATTATCTTAGTAATGGATAAAGAAAACCCACAACAAAAAGAACAGCTCAATAACCCGATGCACGGGGTAAAACTGAAAACATTATTAGAGGTGTTAGTAGATCACTATGATTGGGAAGGGTTGGCAAAGAGAATTAATATCAATTGCTTTAAAAATAATCCTTCCATTAAATCGAGTCTCATCTTTTTAAGAAAAACACCATGGGCAAGAGATAAAGTGGAACAATTGTATCTTGATTTAGTAAAGAAGAAGTAATTAAAATAAGCCATACTTCGCAGAGCTAAACCGTTACCGCAATTAAATTAAAATCGTAAAACATTGAAAACAAAATCATTAGTTTTGATTCTTTTTTGCTTTACTATGTTTGGATGTGGTATGAAAAATGACGACCGATTTATCTTCTTTCTTCACAATCGATTTTTAGAAGAACACGAATTGCATGAATTGCACCCCGAATTCGGGCGTACTGAGTACAGCGAAATTATTGCCGAATTTGAAAAAAGTGGTTTAAGGGTTATTAGTGAAAAAAGAAATGGAAATGTAAATGCGAGAGAATATGCAGTTGGAATTGTCGCTCAAATTGACAGTTTAATAAAAACAGGAATTGAACCTAAAAATATTACAGTTGCCGGAACTTCAAAAGGGGGGTATATCGCTCAATACGTTTCAACCTTGGCAAATAATCCTGATTTAAATTTTGTCTTTATCGCAAGTTTTAGGGATGGCGACATCGATACTATACCTGAAATTAATTATTGCGGGAATATCCTAACCATTTATGAAAAGTCTGACTCGTTCGGAGTTTCGGCACTAGAGAGGAAGAATACTTCCACTTGCCAAATTACACATTATAAAGAAATTGAGCTGAATACAGGAATGGGACACGGATTTTTATTTAAGCCTTTAAAAGAATGGATTGAACCAACTGTAAAATGGGCGAATGCTAATTACGGTGTAAAATAAAACTATGCAACACTGTATCCTATGAAAAGTACTTCTGCCTTGTAAGGTTTAATCTATTTATGTAGTGGCCTTGTTATAAAAATTCTAAAATAGTTTCCCTAATTTTTCCCTCAGAAATCCCCGCTTCATCTTTCAATTCATCAACCGTTCCGTGTTGGGGGAAGTAATCTGAAACCCCAAGTATTTTGACGGTTCCTTTATAGTTTTTTTCTGAAGCGTATTCCAAAACACCACTTCCAAATCCGCCTTTAATTACGCCATCTTCTACGGTGATGATGGTTTGGTATTTTTTGAAAATAGCCTTCAATAATTCAGTGTCCAATGGTTTTATAAAGCGCATATCATACACGGCCACTTTTTCTTTTTCTGAAATACTTTTAAGAGCATTCAAAACTGTTTCAGATATTGTACCAATGGTCAAGATAGCTACTTCAGAACCTTTTTGTAGGCAAACTCCTTTTCCTGTTTCAATTTCAGAAAACGGTTTTTTCCAATCTTTTATGGAGCCTCTCCCACGTGGATACCGAATGGCAATTGGGTTTTTAAGCCCTAATTGAGCTGTATAAAGGATGTTCCGTAGTTCAATTTCATTTCTAGGAGCAAAAATGATGAGGTTAGGAATGCATCGTAAAAACGCAAGATCGAAAATACCATGGTGTGTGGCACCGTCCTCACCAACAATACCAGCTCTATCTAAACAGAATATCACGGGTAGGTTTTGTAAACAAACATCGTGAATCACTTGGTCGTAAGCACGTTGTAAAAATGTAGAATAAATATTACAGAAAACGGTCAGACCTTGTGTAGTAAGACCAGCAGAAAGCGTAACAGCGTGTTGTTCAGCAATACCAACATCGAAAGCGCGTTCGGGGAAGGTTTCCATAAAGTATTTTAGCGAACTTCCTGTTGGCATAGCCGGTGTAATGCCTACTATATTTTCGTTTTTTTTAGCCAGTTCTACGATTGTTTCACCAAAAACATCTTGAAATTTAGGAGGAAGTCCGTTGCTATCCCTTGGCAATAAATCACCGGTAAGCGCATCAAACTTTCCTGGGGCATGATATTTCACCTGGTTCTCTTCCGCTTGACGTAATCCTTTCCCTTTTTTGGTGATGACGTGCATTAATTTAGGACCGGAAACGTTTTTCAAACGCTCCAATTCTGAAGTCAATTCTTCTAAATTATGACCATCAACAGGACCAGAATAATTAAAGTTCAAGGCTTCGAAAATGTTATCTGTCTCTGGCGCTCCATCTAAGGTGACCTTTGTTAGGTAGTCTTTAAGTGCCCCAACACTTGGGTCTATGCCAATAGCATTGTCATTAAGAATGACCAAAATATTAGTATTGGCGATTCCTGCGTGGTTTAAGGCTTCAAAAGCCATTCCACTAGCTATGGAAGCATCACCTACTATTGCAATATGTTGTTTTTGTATTTCTCCTTTAATTTGTGAAGCAATGGCCATACCTAAGGTTGCCGAAATTGCCGTACTGCTATGTCCAACACCGAAAGCATCATAGTTGCTTTCACCTATTTTAGGAAACCCAGAAATTCCGTTCAGTTTTCTATTTGTGTGGAAACTATCTTTTCTTCCAGTCAAAATTTTATGTCCATATGCTTGATGACCCACATCCCATACTAAAATATCATCTGGTGTTTTAAAAATGTAATGCAAGGCAATAGTGAGTTCTACAACACCGAGGCTGGCTCCTAAATGGCCTTCTTTGGTTGCTACGATATTAATAATGAAATCACGCAGTTCTTTTGCAACTTGCGGTAATTTTTCCTTTGAAACCTTCCGAAGGTCTTCGGGAAATTGAATACTATCTAATATCTTTTTTGACACATAACAAAGATACATTTTGATATTGTACTTTTGAATATTCTATAAAAGATACTCATGGATTTATTAGAACCCTACGACGACACTTATTTTATGAAACGCGCTCTTATGGAAGCTGAAGCAGCTTTTGAAAAAGATGAAATACCTATTGGAGCTGTAATTGTTGTAAATAACCAGATAATTGCTCGGGCCCACAATCTTACTGAGACGCTAAACGATGTTACTGCCCACGCCGAAATGCAGGCTATAACTGCTGCAGCAAATTATTTAGGAGGTAAATACTTGAAAGGATGTACATTGTATGTTACCATTGAGCCTTGCCAAATGTGTGCGGGAGGGTTGTATTGGAGCCAAATTGATAAAATAGTATACGGAGCAAGAGATGAACAGCGAGGCTGTATTACAATGAACACAAAACTGCATCCTAAAACCAGGATGAGTGGCGGGGTTCTAGAAGAAGAGGCTTCACAATTGCTTAAAAAGTTTTTTATTGAAAAGCGAAATATGAATTAAAGGCACTAAAAAACCCTCCATTTTGTGGAGGGTTTGATAAAATCTGTAAAAGTATATCACTTAGTGAATAACGCGTACTTGAGCTGCAGTCATTCCTTTTCTTCCTTCTTCTTCAACATATTCTACTTTGTCACCTTCGTTAAGAGCTTCGCCATTAAGACCGGTAACGTGTACAAAAATGTCTTTTCCGGTTTCATCATTTGTGATAAATCCGTAACCTTTAGATTCGTTAAAAAACTTTACTGTTCCTTCCATTGTAATAAAAAAATAAATTAATAATAACCCAAAGGTACTATTAATTTAGGCTGAAACGTTAAAAAAATGTAAAAAAAGTGAAAAAAGTAGTCTATTTACATCTTTTCTTCTTTTCCTTTTTCTCTCATTTTATCAAGGTTTTCTTTGGTAAGCATATAGTCTTTAAAATTTCTTTTTCGCCATCTATGGTAGATAAAAAGCGGCATCCAAACAAAAAATAAACCAACTATGGAAAGGCCTACACAGAGCTCACCCGCACTGTAATCTTCTGGACGGATGTAAAACCCATAACTACCACAAACAACAATTGCTATAAATACTATAATTAAAACAGATCTCATAAATGTTTTATTAGTTTCCTGAAAAATCAATTAATTTTCTACGATAAGCAGTAAGTAATTTAGATTTTGAAATAAAACCGTAATATTTTCCCTTATTAATTACAGGTAGATTCCAAGCGCCACTGGCTTCAAACTTTTTCATTATTTCTTGCATAGTGTCTTCCTTGTAAAAAATTAAAGAAGGAGCACTTTCCATTAAATCTTTTGCTGTCACCTTATCATATAATTTTTGATCGAACATGATTTTACGGAGGTCGTTCAGTAAAATAATGCCTAAAAAGGTATTGTCTTTATCTACTACAGGATAAATATTCCTGTTTGATTTTGCAACTGCATAGTCTAAAATTTCGCCTAACTTCATTTCTGGAGTAATACTTATAAAATTCTGTTCTATAACTTTATCAAGTTCCATTAAAAGTAATGCGTTTTTATCTCGGTTATATGTTAATAAGGCATCTCTTTTTGCGAGCTCATGAGTGTATATAGTATGTTCCATTCCTTTTTTGGTAATCATATATGAGATAGCAACTGTAATCATTAAAGGAACAAAAAGCTCATAACCTCCAGTAATTTCAGCAATTAAGAAAATAGCAGTTAAGGGCGCGTTAATCACTCCAGCAATTAAACCTGCCATTCCAATTAATGTAAAGTTAGCTTCAGAAACATAAAAACCCAACCCTAAGTTGTTTATTATTTTTGCTATTACATTACCCAAAGCACTCCCCATAACCATAGTAGGAATAATAACTCCACCAACTCCACCAGCGGCAAAAGTAGTGGTCATGGCGATTGCCTTGAAAAAAGTGATTCCAAATAATAAAGCAATCACTATCCAGATATTATCTGTAGCATCACCGAATGGTGTGCTTCCTAAAGCGTGCAAATGATTCCCTTCTAATAAATCTGAAATAAAACTTAAACCTTCCCCGTATAATGGCGGGATGTAATAAAGCATAACGCCAATAGCAAGACCTCCTACCAAAAGCTTTAAAAACCTTGATTTAATATGATCGAAGAAACCATATATGGCAAAATATATTTTTGTGAAATAAATAGATGCTATCCCGGTACCAACACCTAACAGAATATAAAAGAGTGTGTCATTTATTAAAAACTTATCTGAGGTTTGTATATTGAAAAGCAATTCGTCCCCTAAAAAGAAAAAAGAGGTTAAAACTGACGAAATAGAAGCAATAAGCAGCGGTAACAAAGAAGCAAATGTTAAGTCTAAACTAAAAACTTCTACTGCAAATACAATGGCTGCAATGGGAGATTTAAACATTGACGCCATTACTCCAGATGTAGCACAGGCGATTAAAAGGGTTCGTGTTTTTTTATCGACGTGCAATATCCTGCCCAAATTTGAACTTATAGCAGAACCAGATGTAATTGCAGGTCCTAATAGTCCCACAGATCCACCAAAACCAACTGTTAGTGGTGCCATAATTAAGGGGTGATAAATTAATCTATAGGATAATAATCCTTTTTGCCTTAATAAAGAATAGAGAAGCGAAGGGATAGACCGTTTTATAAATGAAGGAACAGAGGGTTTTAACTCTTTCACCAAAACGTATTTTTTCAGTAGATAGACTAGTAATAGCCCTACAAAAGGTAAAACAAAATAGATATGGTTTTCAGTAATGATAAGAGCGTGCTCAAAAAAAGACTGAATTGTAAAGGTTATGTTTTTTAAAGATAATGATACAATACCCGCTAATAAGCCTACTAAAGCGCTTAAAATAAGTACAAAGTTTTTTTGGGAAATATGTTTATACCTCCACTTTAAAAATTTGGACAGAAACGTTTTAGACTCTGGCATTGTATAAAGATATAAATAAAGAGTTGGTATGTACTTGTTATTGTTTTTTAACGATAAGTATAGAGTACAAAAAAGTATTTTAAATTATGACTATTATAAGGTTAGTTTTCCAATTCGCGTAATAATTCTGTAAAGTTTTTTAGGTACAATTGTCGTAGAGTTTCAACATAATGCCTATTATTATAACTACCTGCTTTAAAATCCTCCATAGCATTATTGGTTAATGCTACCGCTTCTTTATTTTCACCTTCAGATTGTAAAATAAGCGCTTTATAGTATTTTGCATCGGCAGAGCGATTGTTATTATATAACAATACTTTATCAAAATCTGCTATTGCTTTTTTAAATTCATTACGTTCATAATAAGCAATGCCTCTAAATAAAAAAGCAGTTGGCTCTACCCAATCTTCGCCGTATTCTTCGGTTTCAGCATCTATGTTTTTACTGAAATAAGCTATCGAGTTTTCATGGTCTTTCAATCCTAGGTAGGCAATACCACGCCAATAATCTACACTGTGACCTTGTGGGGCGTCTACAAAGTCTGGGGTTAGGGTATCGCTGGCATTAAAATCTGAAATGGCTTTTTTGTAATCACGGTAAAACCATAGGTAGTTGTACCCTCTATAAGGTTGCCAAATAATAGGATCGCATTCAACAGCTTTATCTATCTGTGTTTTCCATTTATTGGGCATCCCTCTTTTTAAATACGCCACAGAAAGTTCGCGTAAGGCATCACAGTTATTGGGGTCTATTTCAATAGCTTTTGCAATTCGGGTCATACTTTTAGGTGAACCTTGAAAAAGATGGCTGTCTTCTTTAAATACCTTTTCAGAAAGTTTTTTCCGTTCGATTTTAGACAATTTTGAATAATCATCACTTTCAGCACATGAAAACAACAATACCAAACAAAATAAACTAAGGTAATATTTCAAGTAGTTCCCCATTTTCAATTTTATAAAGTATGTACATATAATGGTTGTAGGCGTTTCCATCTTCGCTTTTTATATAACCAACTTGCCAGTTTTCTTTTCTAACAGTGAGTTTTAATAGCTGCTGAACCATATCATCATTCATAGAAATAGGTTGCATATCTTGGTTCAATTCAGAAACAACTACATTTCCTGTTTCCCCGTTGCAGTTTATATGAAACCGAAATACTAAAAAACCACTATCGGTATAAGAATCATTTGTATAATGCTCTTGAATATAGTTTCTGAAACTATATTTACCTCCTTTATATATTTTAGGCTGCGAACTAGAATGAATTCCTGCGATTCCAACGTCACAAAGCTGAAAATTTTCCGTTAGCAAAGCCTTTTCAGGATTTATATAACCAATATGATGTGAATATTTTTTTTCGTCTACTGAAAATTTCCCGTAATATTTGTAATAGATATAGCCGACAAAAACACCACCTATAACAACAAGTGACCCAATTATAATTGCTGAAACCTTAAAGGTTTTTTTCCAATTCATCTTAAGGTTTAAGGGTGATCGCTAAGTTAAGTTCTTTAAGCTGCTCTTTGTCAATTGCTGCAGGAGCATCTATCATAACATCACGACCTGCATTGTTTTTAGGGAAAGCAATAAAATCACGGATGGTTTCTTGACCGCCTAAAATAGCAACTAATCTGTCTAAACCAAAAGCAAGACCACCGTGTGGAGGTGCTCCATATTGGAAGGCATCCATTAAAAAGCCAAATTGTGCTTTTGCTTCTTCAGGGGTAAAGCCTAAATAATCAAACATTTTTGATTGTACTTCTTTATCATGAATACGAATAGAGCCTCCGCCAATTTCGTTTCCGTTTAAAACCAAATCATATGCGTTGGCTTTTACAGCACCTGGATTCGTTTTTAATAATTCCATTTGGCCAGGTTTTGGAGATGTGAAGGGGTGGTGCATCGCGTGGTAACGCTCTGTTTCTTCATCCCATTCTAGTAATGGAAAATCGATAACCCATAAAGGGGCAAACTCATCAGCTTTTCTTAGCCCTAAGCGTTCTGCCATTTCCATACGCAGGGCACTTAATTGCGAACGCGTTTTATTAATTTCACCAGAAAGGACACAGATTAAATCGCCTGCTTTGGCTCCTGTTGCTTCGGCCCATTTTGCCAAATCATCTTGATCGTAAAATTTATCAACGGAAGATTTATAAGTTCCGTCGTCATTACAACGCACGTAAACCATTCCTAAAGCTCCTACTTGTGGTCGCTTTACCCAATCTATTAATTTATCGATTTCTTTTCGAGAAAAACTGTTTCCGCCGGGAATAGCTATTCCGGCCACTAATTCAGCTGAATTAAATACCTTAAAATCTTTATGTTGCGCTACTGCGTTTAACTCGCCAAACTCCATCCCAAAACGGATATCAGGTTTGTCGTTTCCGTAGCGTCGCATGGCTTCATCATAGGTCATTCTTGGGAAGTCACCTATTTCAACATCGTTTATTTGTTTTAGTAGGTGGCGTGTTAGCCCTTCAAAAATATTTAAGATGTCTTCTTGTTCTACGAAAGCCATTTCGCAGTCAATTTGCGTAAACTCTGGTTGGCGATCGGCACGAAGATCTTCATCACGGAAACATTTTACTATTTGAAAGTATTTATCCATTCCGCCAACCATAAGCAATTGCTTAAAGGTTTGTGGTGATTGTGGCAAGGCGTAAAACTGACCCTCATTCATTCGGCTAGGCACTACAAAATCACGAGCGCCTTCAGGAGTGGATTTAATAAGATAAGGGGTTTCAACTTCCACAAAATCTTTTTCTGATAGGTAATTTCTAACCGCCATAGTTACTTTATGGCGAAAAACTAGCTTGTTGCGAACGGGACTTCGACGAATGTCGAGGTAGCGATATTTCATACGTAAATCCTCTCCGCCATCGGTTTTGTCTTCAATGGTGAAAGGTGGTGTTAAGGAGGTATTTAAAACAGAAATTTCAGAAACTAATATTTCCACATCGCCAGTTGGCATATTTGGATTCTTAGATTCGCGCTCAATTACGGTTCCAGTAACTTGGATAACAAATTCTCTTCCTACTTTTGAAGCTTTATCCATCACTTCTTTAGGAGTTCGTTCTTCATCAAATATTAGTTGGGTAATTCCATATCGATCTCTCAAATCTACCCAGACCATAAATCCTTTATCCCGAATTTTTTGAACCCAACCTGATAGGGTTACTTCGGTATTAATATTTTTAGCTCTTAACTCGCCGTTGTTGTGCGTTCTATACATATTCAGAAAATTGAATTGCAAATTTAATAAGATAAAGAAACTTGGGAAGATTTATCTAAGAATATTTGAAATCATTATTGGCGGTTAATAATAATGTGTATAAATAACAGCAGTAATGATAATTTGTTAAGAAATGTTTAGTAAATTCGAGGTATTAACAACAAAACAACATAATTATGAAACAAAACAACTTTAGTCACAGGTATCTCCTGTTCTTAATTTTACTATTACCGTTTTTTGCCTTTTCACAGACAACCTTAACGGGAACAGTGAATGATGAAAATGGAGAAACCGTCCCCTTTGTCAATGTAATTGAAAAAGGGACAAGTAATGGAACAACAACCGATGTGGATGGTAAATTTACCATTGAAGTAAGTGAAGTGCCCGTAGTTTTAGTATTTTCTTCACTGGGTTTTAAAAGCCAAGAATTTCAGGCTATTAACAGAAACCCTATAAATATAACGTTGGGAGAGTCTGCTCAGGCATTAGAAGAAGTAGTTGTAACTGGTTTAGCGACATCTGTTAAACGAACTAATTCTGCAAATGCCGTAGCGTCACTTTCAGCGGAACAAATTACAGGAACAACGCCTCCACCTACATTAGATGGAGCTTTATATGGTAAGTTTCCTGGTGCTGTTGTGAATGCAAACTCAGGTGCTCCGGGAGGAGGGCTTTCTGTTAAGTTAAGAGGGGCAACTTCCATACAAGGTAATACACAGCCTCTTTATATTATTGATGGGGTTTATGTAGATAACTCTTCCATCGCAGCAGGACTAAATACTGTTTCTGCAGCTTCTGCAGGTGGTAGTGCTTCTAATCAAGATAACCCTACCAACCGTATTGCGGATATAAACCCAGAAGATATTGCTAATATTGAAATATTGAAAGGTGCTTCGGCAGCAGCAATATATGGTTCGCGAGCCGCCGCAGGGGTAGTAATTATTACTACTAAAAGAGGTAAAGCTGGTGAAACAAAATTCAGGTTTTCACAAACAACTGGTTGGAGTGAAGCAATTAACTTATTAGGTGTGCGTGATTATACAGAAGAACGTGTTTTAGAAAGTTTTGGCGAGGCAGACCTTGCCGCTTATAGAGCTGCACGTGATGCTGGTCAACTGCACGATTATGAAGATGAAATCTTTGGTGAAAAGGGAATTATAAGTATTACCAACTTTAATATGAGTGGAGGTAGTGAAAAAACTAAATTTTTTGCTGGTGTAACTCATAATAATGAGAAAGGTATTGTTTTAAATACTGGATATGAAAAAACCTCATTACGTTTAAACTTAGACCACAATCCAGAAGACTTTTTGAAGTTTACCTTGAGCTCTAATTACATCTACTCTTCATCAGACCGTGGTTTTTTTAATAACGATAACTCTGGAACAACAATCGGTATTGCTTTAACAGCTACTAGACCTTGGGACCAATTGTTCCCTAATGAGGATGGCATCTACCCAGATCACCCTAATAACTCATCAAACCCACTGCAAACTCGTGATTTGGTTACAAATAGAGAGACAGTAAACCGTCTCATAATGGGGGGTACTGCAAACTTAGATATTTATAGGGCTGATAATTCTAACCTAGAATTGATCCTGAGAGGTGGTATTGACTTTTATGGTCAACAAAGTAGAGCTATATTTCCTAAGGAGTTACAATTTCAAAAACTATCTAACGGAGGGTTAAATGGAGTTTCAGCTCAGGGAGATACTCAAAATAAAAACTATAACCTTTCTGCTTTTTTAGTACATAATTACTTTACAGATAGTGATATTAATTTTAGAACTCAATTTGGTTTAACAAGAGAGTATTTTGATCAAAACACGGAGCTTATAACAGCTACTGGTTTGGTTGCTTCAGAAACCAATGTAGATCAAGCTGCTAATACAGGTGTAAACCAAACAAGATTGTTGCAGGAAGACTCTGGTTTCTTTGCACAAGAAGAGGTTAATTTTAAAGATATGTTTATTGCAACCGTGGGTGTTCGTGGTGATAAGTCGTCTAATAATGGCGATGCAAACGAGCTGTTTTATTACCCAAAAGCATCGTTAGCAGTTAACTTGAATGAGTTTGATTTTTGGAATGAAGGATCTGCTTGGAATCAACTTAAACTACGTGCAGCGTATGGAGAAGCAGGTAACTTCCCACCCTTTGGCGCGTTGTTTACATCCTATAACGCCTTTTCTACAGATGGTATATTGGGAATTAGCCTTATTGGGATAAGAGGAGATGCTAATTTAAAATCGGAACGTCAGAAAGAATTGGAGTTTGGTACAGATATTGGCTTTTTTAACGGCCGGGTTAATCTATCTGCCACCTATTACATTAAAACTATTGACGACCTTATTTTACAAGCTAACTTAGAGCCTTCTACCGGTTTTACCAGTCAATTTGTTAATGCAGGTAGCTTAGAGAATAAAGGTATTGAAATAGGTTTGAACACAACTCCTATATTAACAGATGATATACAATGGAACTTAGGTATCAACTTCTTTAAAAATCAATCTGAAGTTACTCAGTTAGATGTTCCCGCGTTTAATACTGGAGCGTTTGGTCCAAGTTTAGGTTCTTTTAGAATTGAAGAAGGACAAAGTGCAACACAAATAGTAGGGTCTTACCCAGAAGGATTACGTGTAATTGGTGATGCAGAGCCTGATTTTCAAATGGGTTTCAACAGTGATTTAAAATATAAAAACCTTCAGTTTACTATGCTATGGCAATGGAAAAATGGAGGAGATAACGTAAACCTTACTACTTTATTAACTGACCTTAACAGAACGAGTCACGATTATGACGATTTTGGAGCAGATCCATCTGGAGAATTGCCGAATGGTGAATACAGACCAGGGGCACCACCAGAAGTACACGTTGAGGATGCTAGTTATGTGCGTTTACGTGAAGTAGGGCTGTATTATACCTTGCAAAGCGAAGTGTTGGCAGGAATCCTAAATGGAAGTATAGATAGTATAAAGTTTGGTGTATCCGGCACCAATATACTTAACTTTTTCGATTATAATAGTTATGATCCTGAAGTATCCAACTTTGGCGGGGGCTCCATTTTTACTGGAGTTGATGTATTACCTTTCCCTTCGTCAAAAAGATTCTTATTCAATGTATCAGTTAACTTTTAAAAATAAAAATGATGAAAAAATATATATATAAAATTCTATTCTTTGCTTCGATAATCGGAACGTTGGTTTCGTGCGAAGTAGAAGAATTTAATGATCTAAACAATGCGGAGGTAGATGCTTTTGGAGAAAACCTTACGCGTGGTGATTTGCAAGATCTCGTTGGAGGTATCCTTTATAGCTCTAGAGTTCGTTTAGGAACCTATTATGACGATTGTGGTGTAATAGGGCGTGAGTACTATCGATTTTCAGGATCAGAACCACGTTTTACAGGTGATTTATTAGGAAGAGAAGGTCTCGTTTTGGACAACAACACGTTTTATATAACTGGTCCTTGGGGAGCGCGTTATAGAACAGTGAAAAATGCTAATTTAATTTTAGGGTTTATTGAAGGACAAGACCTTTCTGCTCAATTTTCAAATGCTGAGCTGTCTGGAACAAAGGGTTTTCTTAAAACTTTTATCGCTTATGAATTATTACTAAACCTAAACCTTACGTACGAAAATGGAATTAGACTTGATGTAGAGGATGAAAATAACCTCGGTCCATTTGTTTCTAAAGATGCTGCTTTAAGCGGAATACGATCTTTACTTGAAGAAGGAGCAAATGACTTATCAAATGGAGTTGACGGATTTCCATTTATTTTATCATCCGGCTTTAGCGGTTACAATGACCCAGGATCTTTTTTACAGGTAAACAGAGCGATTTCGGCTAGAGTTGCTGCTTATCAAAAAGATTATCAGGCAGTTTTATCATTTTTAGATAACTCATTTATGACTTTAGATGGTTTGACTTTAAATAATGGAATTTATTATAACTTTTCCTTAGATCAAACTGATATTGTGAACCCATTATTCCTTGCTATAGAGGGGTTAACAGCGGCTAATGCACGAATTGTACAACCAGATTTTATTACCGATGCAGAGAGTGGAGATGATAGACTGGAAAATAAAGTTGCAGAATTGCCTGAGCCTATAATGCAAGATGATTTATCAGGAAATTTTGCAGTTTTTAGATATAAAAGCAATGTAGATAATATTCCAATTATTAGAAATGAGGAATTAGTTCTATTATATGCTGAAGCCAATATAAATATTAACTCAACTGAAACTGTAAATGCACTTAATATTATTAGATCAAGTGCAGGATTGGATCCATATACAGGGCCTACAGATTCAGCTTCGTTAACAGATGAAATGTTAAACCAGAGAAGATATTCATTATTTGCTGAAGGACATCGCTGGATTGACATGAGAAGATTTGGTAGATTAGATGAACTTCCAACAGATAGACCAGAAGATGATGTATTTTCTCAATTTCCAATTCCATTGACAGAGAATCAGTAATTATAAAATAAGTTTATAAGCAAAAAACCCTTTCCATTTGGAAAGGGTTTTTTATTCTTCTTTATTAATTAATCTATAGGTAAAGGTTGTTCTTTCATTTCTTCATCTTCATCTGTTTCAACAGATGTAAACTTCTTTCTAATCCACATTTTTAGCTTCATAGATAAGAAAAATAAAATAGGAACAACTATTAATGTTAAGAATGTGGCTATTAATAGACCATATATAACGGTCCAAGCCAAGGGGCCCCAGAAAACTACGTTGTCACCACCCATATAAATATTGGCGTCAAAATCTGCAAAAAGCGTAAAGAAGTTGATGTTTAGTCCAATAGCTAATGGAATTAAACCTAAAATGGTTGTGATTGCTGTTAGTAATACAGGTCGTAAACGAGCCTTTCCAGCCTTAACAATACTTTCAAAAAGATCTTCAGTTTTTAAATATTGATCTTCATCTATATCTAGCTCCTGTTTTTTTCTATCAATTAAAAGTTGAGCATAATCTAACAGTACAACACCATTATTTACTACAATTCCTGCTAGAGAGATAATCCCAACCATCGTCATCATAATAACAAAAGCACTTCCTGTAATAACAATACCGCCAAATACTCCAATTAAACTTAAGAAAATAGCCAACATGATTATTGCTGGTTTTGATATTGAGTTAAACTGGAAAATTAAGATAAAGAAAATAAGTCCAAGACCAGTAAAGAAAGCACCCATTAAAAATGCCATTTGCTTGTTTTGTTCTTCAATCTGGCCTGTGTAATCAATTTTAATGTTTTCAGGTAAACCTTCATAACTCTTCATCTCATTTTGAATTTGAGCTACTATAGCTCCAGCATCGGTATAACCTGGTGCTAGTGCAGAGTATACGGTTACAACACGCTTAGTGTCTTTGTGTTTAATAGCACTAAATCCTGAATTATTTTCATGTTTTGCAACGGCAGAAATAGGAATAGTTTTTAATTGCCCGCTATTATCTCTAAAGGTGATGTTTTGATTGAATAAGGCACTTGTATTATATCTGTTTTCTTCGTTAAAACGAACATAAATGTCATAATCATCACCGTCTTCTTTATAAATACCAGCTTTAGCTCCAAAAATGGAGTTACGGAGTTGTTGACCAACTTGTGAGGCGCTAATACCTAATTCGCCCGCTTTCTCTCTGTCAACTACAACTTGCATGCTAGGCTTATCTTTATTAACATCAATCTTCAGCTCATCAATACCTGCAATATTTTTAGTGTTTATAAATTCACGCATATTTTCGGCAGTGGCAATCAACTGGTTGTAATCATCACCTTCAATCTCAATATTAATAGGTGATCCAGCAGGTGGGCCATTGGCATCCTTTTCAACTGAAATTAGGACCCCAGGATAAATACCTACTAATGCTTCTTGTACTTTTTGTCGCAGTAGCTCACTATCTTCACCACGACGATATTTGTACTCACGCATAGATGCAGTAATTTTTGCTTTATGGGGCATTTCTGCTGTAGAACCGCCATCTGTTTGGGGGTTTCCTGCCCCTTCACCAACTTGAGATACAGCACTTTCTACAAGAAAATTGTATCCATCGTCTGTGTATTGATCTTGACTAATAACACTATAAACACGCTCTTCTATTTCTTTTGTAATAGCATTTGTTTTCTCAATGGCAGTTCCTTGTGGATATTCTATATAGACAATAATTTGATTTGGTTTATTGTCTGGAAAAAATTCAACTTTTGTTCGTTGTGTTGCTAATGAAGCTCCAAATGCTATAAATGCAACAATTAATAATAGGAATGTACCAATACTTAAAACTAAAGGCTTTCTTCCTGAAAGTGCCCAACGTAATTGGCGCTCATACCAACGCTCTAACTTAACCAAAGTTTTAGTCTGGAAGTTGTTTGCCCATTTTCTTAAAAAGAAGCGATACACCCAAAGCATGATTGCTGTAAATATCATAAGGGATCCTAAACCACGATAATCACCTCCAACGATAAGAACAAGAACGCCAATTACAATCATAATAACTGTAGTTCTTATAATTTTATTTAGAGGCATATCTTTATCTTCGGTATTCATAAACTGCGATACCAATACCGAGTTAAAGAAAATAGCCACAAATAATGAAGAACCTAAAACTACCGAAAGGGTAATAGGTAAAATCATCATAAACTCGCCCATAATACCAGGCCATAGTCCTAAAGGAATAAAGGCAGCTACCGTAGTTGCTGTAGAAATAATAATAGGGAAGGCAATTTCGCCAATACCTTTTTTGGCTGCTTGCATTCTACTCATACCTTCTTCATCCATAAGTCGGTATACATTCTCAACTACTACAATACCATTGTCAACCAGCATTCCAAGCCCCATAATTAACCCAAAAAGGACCATAGTATTTAAGCTTTGTCCTAATAAGCTTAATATCATGAGAGACATAAACATGGACATAGGGATAGCGAAGCCAACAAAAATGGCATTTTTAAACCCTAAAAAGAACATTAATACAGTAACTACTAGAATTACACCAAATATGATGTTGTTTACTAAATCATCTACTTGCCCTATAGTTACAGAAGATTGATCGTTAGCAATCGTTACGGTTAAGTCTTGTGGCAGTACATTTTTTTTAGCATCCTTTACTATAACTTGAATTTGTTCTGCTGCAGCAACCATGTTTTTACCGGCTCGTTTTTTTACATCTAGCATAACTACCGGATGTCCAAACTCTCGTGCATAAGTAGTTTTATCTTCCTCTTGAAATGAAACTGTTGCTACATCTTTTAGGTAAATGGCGTCGCTGTTTTCAGACTTAACAACAAAGTTTTCTAATTGTTTTGGGTCGTCAATTTCACCTAATATGCGAATGGTACGACGTTGACCACTGGCTTTTAAATTTCCAGCAGACATGGTTACGTTACCATTGTTTATAGCACTAATAATATCATTAAAAGTTACATCGGCAGCCATCATTTTATATATGTCTACAGCAACTTCAACTTCTTTTTCTTGTGCACCACGAATATCTGCTTTTTTAATTTCTTGTATATCTTCTATTTCATCTTGAAGATATTCAGCATATTCTTTTAATTTTTCAATGGTATAATCACCCGAAATATTAATATTAAGAATAGGCATTTCTTCAGATAAGCTTAACTCAAAAACATCAGGTTCTACTTTTGCGCCGTTAAAAGTTGGCCAATCTTCACTTGCTGTTTCGCTATCAATTTCATCTTTAACTTTTTGCTTTGCCTGCTCAACGGTAATATTTTCATCAAATTCAACAATGATCATCCCGTAATCCTCTTGTGAGGTTGAGGTTATTTCAATTACGTTACTTACGGTCTTTAGTTTGTCTTCAAGAGGGTCTGTAATGAGCTTTTCTATATCTTCAGCTGTGTTTCCTGGAAATACTGAACTGACATATATTTTAGTTTCATTTACTTCAGGGAAACTTTCTCTTGGCATATTGAAGAATGCAGAAACCCCTAAATAAAAAATAACAGCAATTAAAACATACATCGTAGTTTTATTGTCAATTGCCCAGGATGATAAACCAAATTCTTTATCGACTTGTTTTTTCTTTTTTGTCATGTTTTGGGGTTTAGTATTTTATCACTTTTACAGTTTGCCCGTCTTTAACGCTACGTGCACCTTCTTGAACTATTTCTGCGCCACTTTCAATACCGTCAAGAACTTCAATAACATCGCCTTGTGTTTTTCCAGTTTCAATGATTACTCTTTTGGCTATACCTTCATCTTCTGCATTTTTTTCATTAACAACATATATATATTGTTCACCTTCTGCATTCTCTGAAATAATACTTTGTGGAATTAAAATCGCTTCTTCGTTAGTGTAATCGTTTATTTTAAGTTTAGCGGTTAAGTTTGGCTTTATGGTTTTATCTGCATTAGGCACAGCAACTTCTACCTTAAAAGTTCTATTAGATGGGTTTATAAAGTCTCCCGCTTGTCTAATTTCAGTATCAATAGTTTTTCCTATTACAGGAAATTCTACTTCTACTTGCTTGCCTTTAGTAACATCTGCTATGTAGCGTTCTGGAACATTGGTTTCAATATACATGTCCTTTAAGTTTACAATACGCATAAGTTGTGTTTGTCCTGATACAACGACACTTCCTTGTTCTGTAATTACATCATCAATGGTTCCGGTAAAAGGAGCTTTTACAACAGTCTTTGCTATTTGTTGTTTTAGTTGATTAACAGCTTCATTTTGTGATTCGTAATTAGACTTGGCTTGTAAAAATTGAATTTCACTACCAATACTTTGTTCCCATAAACGTTTTTGACGTTCATAAGTAGTTTTTGCTAAGTCTGTTTGTATTTTTAATTGTGCTAATTGTTGGCTTAATCCGCCATCATCTATCTTAGCTAAAGTTTGCCCCTTTGTTACTCTCTGTCCTTCTTTTACATACACGTTGGTAAGAATACCATTGTATTCGGGGGTAATTACTAATAGGTTTTTAGTTGTTACATTCCCTTGTATTTCCAAGACGTGATTAAAGATTTCTTCTTTTGCTGTTAGGGTTGTAATTAAAGGAACATTTTTTACAGTATCAATTTTTGAAATAGCACCATCTAACATTTTAATTTTTTCTTGAAGAACTTGCTGCTCATTTACTAGATTGGAGCGTTTTTCACGTATTACCTCTAGGTCATTACTTTCTATAACACTCTCTACTGAGTTTTTTTTATTTTCGCCACCACAGGAGGCTACTGTAATTGTGATTAATAATAGGTATATAAACTTTTTCATAATTGTATGGATTGTGGTGTTTTTAGTTGTCTTTAGTCTCAGGGTATTTTGTTGTGTCCAATAATGTTTCAAGCTCTGCTTTAGTGTTTATAACATCTAACATAGCTTGTAAATAATCTTGTTGTGTTTGAAAAAGTTGCTGCTGGGCTTCACTTAGTTCGAAACTAGTTGCAATTCCTTCAAAAAACTTAATGCTGTTTTTCTTTTCAATACGTTCAGCCAACTCTAAGTTGCGCTCTTTGTTTTCGTAGTTTTCCAAAGCAAATTGATAATCGTTACGAGCGTTTGCAATTTCTAATTTTACTTGATTGCGGGTTTGCTCTAACTCTAATTTAGATTGCTCAAAAGCCAATTGTTTTTGAGCTGTTCTAGCACTTCGCATACCACTACTGAAAATGGGAATACTTAAATTAACTCCCAAAACGGATTGTGTAAAATATTCTTGATTGCTATCAAAAAATGTGAATTCATCACCATAACCCGCAACACCATAATTAACGAAAGCAGAAAGCGTTGGTAGCGCTTTACTTTTTTCAAGCTTCACCTCTACTTCTGAAAGATTTGTTTGGTCTTCAGCAATGCGATAGTCGATGTTTTCTTCAACATTAATTTCTTTAGAAAGTAACAATAAGTTGAAGTTTTCCTTACTCAATTTATTTAAATCATCTGTCGCCACAACCTCTTCTTCTACTGGAATGCCCATAGTTACTTTTAACATATCGTAGGCAATAGCTTGCATGCGTATGGAATTATTTAGATTTGTTTTTAAATTTAAAAGGGTGATTTCCAGTTGCTCTGCATCTTCTTCTTCGGCTAGCCCATTTTCAAAGATCTTTTGGGTGTCGCTGAGGTTTTTTTCAACAGTAGCAACGTTTTTCTTTAAAATTTCAACGCTTTCAGTTGCTAATAGTACATTTCCGTAAGCATCGGTAATGGCTTTTTTAACTTCCAAATCTGTTTTCACTTTTGCATTTTCTGAAATTTGCAATAAGGTTTTGGCTGATTGAATTCCCACAATGTATGAGCCGTCAAAAATTAATTGGTTCCACGTTCCGGTTGCATTTACGCTATGTTGGGTTCCAAATGTAACAGGGACAAAAGTTCCGGGCTCTCCTCCAGCAACTTCTCCAGGTATTAAAGTTACAGGTTGTTTAAGGTTATTGGTATAATTGGCATCTCCACTAATTTGAGGAAGACCTTGCGCAATAATTTCCCACTTTTGTTTTAATGCAATAGCAACGTCTTTTTTAGCGATGCGTGAGTTATAACCATTGTCAAGGCCATACAAAATGGCTTCTTCTAGTGTGAAGGCTCGCTTTTCAACTTGAGTTGAGTCTTGTGCATTTACCAAAATGGCACAAAGGGAAAAAGCAATTAAAAAAATATGTTTTTTCATTAATTTGAATTCTCGTTAATAAATTTATTAAGTGTTTGTAATCCTTTAGGAGTTACAATTCCGCGTAAGTGATATTCTAAATAATCTTCCATTAATTGGATTTTTGAAAATTGAGAAGCTGGAAAAAGAGTCTCATCATTAATGCCGTCTATCCCTAAAAAATAGAGCTTTGAAATAAAATCAACATCGATATTTTTTCTGTAAACTCCTTTTTCAACCCCACGTTTTAAGTTCTCTACCGTACATTCTGCCATATTCTTGTACTTTTTGGCCTTTATCATCGTGTATATCTCGGGATAGTACTTTTGAAGTTGGTATTGTGGTGATGATTTTTCATCTTTTAATCGAAGCATTACGAATTTTTTAATTTCATATAACTCTTCAATCGGATCTTTCTCTTCTATGCGGATGTTATCAATACCGCAAGAAATACCTTCAAAAACTTTTAATACAGATTCCTTAACAAGTTCTGTCTTGTTTTTAAAATGGGTATAAATAGTTTTTTTAGAAATACCCATTTCATTGGATATATCATCCATTGTCACACTCTTAAAACCAAGAGAGAGAAACATTTCTGCTGCTTTTATAGTAATTTTTTCTTTCATAATTTGGCACAAAGGTATATAAAGGAAACTCTAGGAACAAAATAAGTTTCCAAAGTTTTACTATTATTTAACATATCAGTTAAATAAAAAAAAGAAGATGTCAACTTTTTTACAATTTAAGACAGCGGTTTATTTGGCAACTTGTATTTTAGCGGCAAATTTTTAGCATCATGGAATTACTCAAAAAATATAACGTCGCGCTCGCCGATGAATTGAAAAAAACAGTGCAAACAAAAGAGCCTGAGCAGTTATATGAGCCTATTCAATATATTGTTAATATTGGAGGTAAGCGTTTACGTCCAATTCTTACTTTATTAACTTGCGATTTTTTTGGTACTGACTTTGAAAAAGCGATGCCTGCAGCCTTGGCTATTGAGTTGTTTCATAACTTTTCATTAATCCATGACGATATTATGGATAAAGCTCCTTTGCGCCGAGGGAAAGAGACTGTTCATGAAAAATGGGACTTAAATACCGGTATTTTGTCTGGCGATGCTATGTTGATTCTCGCCTATCAATTATTTGAAGAATACGAACCCGAACTTTTTAGAGAGTTAGCAAAACTATTCAGTAAAACGGCTATTGAAGTTTGTGAAGGGCAACAATATGATGTCGATTTTGAAGACCGCGACGATGTAACGATCGATGAGTATATTAAAATGATAGACTATAAAACAGCTGTTTTATTAGGAGCGGCTATGAAAATGGGAGCAATTGTTGCGGGTGCTTCTGAAGATTGTAAAGAAAACATGTATAAGTTTGGAAGAAACTTAGGGATAGCGTTTCAGTTGCAAGATGATTATTTAGATGTTTTTGGAAACCCTGAATCTTTTGGAAAGCAGGTGGGAGGTGATATTATTGAAAATAAAAAAACGTTTTTATACTTAACAGCCCTTAATAAAAGTGAGACGACACAAGCTGAAGAGTTAGAGCATTTATATACCATAAACCCGCGGGAGCCTTCCGGTAAGATTGAAACCGTAACGCGTATATTTAAAAACTCCGGTGCAGCGGAAGCTACTCAAGCAGAAATTTCAAAATATACCAATAAAGCAAATGAGTTGTTGGAGCAGATTAAAATTTCAGAAGAAAAGAAAACCGAGCTTCGAGAATTTGGCGAATGGTTAATGAAACGGACGTTTTAGAAATTTAAAAATAAAACCGTACAAAGGGCAGCCAAGGAGAGGTGTAAATGTCCTCATTGTCCTTGTATAAAACATTGTATCGCACACCTATTGTTACGTTTCCATTTCTATATCCAGCACCTGCAAAGAGGGCTGTATTCCAGAAGTTATCTTTAAAATCACCACCTTCCAGCTCAATAGTTTGGTTTACCCGAAGCTGTTCTACTTCAGCAGATAATTGAATTTCAGGAATAGGATTAAAGAGCGTAATTAAACTCGCGCCATATAATACGGTGTTGAAATTATCGCCCGATTGATAACTAAACTGTAGCGCAGGACCAGCGCTGAAATAGCGGTTAAAATCATAAATCGCGCTGGGCGAAATCGTACCGCTAAAATAACCATTACCAACATTTATCCCCAACCCGCCACCAAAGCGAACGTGGTCCCAAAAATTGTTTTCAGGTTGTGCTTGTACACCAATTTGCCCAAAACTTACATTCGAAAAAAACATAAATGAAATCGTTAATACGGTAAAATACAGTTTTTTCATTAGGAAATATTTAAGAGGACCATAAATATACGTATTACAATCGCCTATTTATTGTAAATGTTGTATTTTTGTACTGTTTTATAACATGAAACCCTTGTATTCCAATTATGGATAGATATTCTTTTCTAAATGCGGTACACCCTTCGTACATCGCAGAACTTTACGACAAATACTTACAATATCCAGATAGTGTTGAGCCTAGTTGGCGAGCTTTCTTCCAAGGTTTTGACTTTGGAATTGAAAACGATTCACTAGAAGCACTCGGTATTGATAAAAATGGAGATATACCTGAAGGCTATTTCAAAGAATTTCAGGTAATTAAGTTGATCGATGCATATCGTTCTCGAGGCCATTTGTTTACAAAAACAAACCCTGTACGTGAGAGAAGAAAATACACCCCTAAACTTGATATTGAGAATTTTGGATTGTCAAAAGACGATTTGCAAACTTCTTTTAAAGCAGGAGAGATACTTGGTATTGGTGAATCAACGCTTGAAGAAATTTTAAAACACCTAAATAAAATCTATTGCGATTCTATTGGGATTGAATATATGTATATTCGGAAGCCTGAAGAAATCCAATGGATTCAAGATAAGCTGAACATAAATGAAAATCAGCCAAAATTTTCAGCAGAAAAAAAGAAACATATTCTTAAAAAACTAAATGAAGCCGTCGCTTTTGAAAGCTTTTTGCATACTAAATATGTTGGTCAAAAACGGTTTTCATTGGAAGGTGGAGAAAGTTTAATCCCTGGTTTGGATGCTTTAATTGAAAGTGCTGCCGAAAAAGGTGTTGAAGAGTTCGTTATGGGAATGGCTCACCGAGGCCGATTAAGTACCTTAACCAATATCTTTGGTAAAAGCGCTAAAGACATTTTTAGTGAGTTTGACGGAAAAGACTACGAACAAGTTATTTTTGATGGTGATGTAAAATATCACTTAGGTTGGACCTCAAAGCGGAAAACCGATAGTGGAAAAGAAATTAACCTTAATATAGCACCAAACCCTTCGCATCTTGAAACGGTTGGAGCTGTAGTACAGGGTATTGCGCGAGCAAAACAAGATGATCACCATCTAGAACATCCTGAAAAAGTATTGCCTATCGTCGTTCACGGTGATGCAGCAATTGCAGGACAAGGTATTGTGTACGAAATTGTACAAATGGCGCAATTAGATGGTTACAAAACACAAGGAACCATACATATTGTAGTAAATAACCAAGTTGGTTTTACTACTAACTATTTAGCGGGTCGTTCTTCAACCTATTGTACCGATGTAGCTAAAGTAACGCTTTCGCCAGTGCTTCACGTAAATGCAGATGATGTAGAAGCTGTAGTGCACGCGATGCTCTTTGCGTTAGAATTCAGAATGCACTTTAAGCATGATGTTTTTATAGATTTATTAGGATATAGAAAATATGGCCATAACGAAGGAGATGAGCCTAAGTTTACACAACCACAATTATATAAAGCAATATCAAAACACGAAAATCCTCGTGACCTTTATTCTGAAAAGTTAATTAAGGAAGGTGTAATAGATAAAGAGTACACTAAAAAATTAGAAAAAGAATACAAAAATAAATTAGAGGAAAACCTTGAAGATTCCCGTAAAGAAGAGAAAACGGAAATCAGCGCGATTATGCAAGAAGAATGGGAAGGTTTTACTTATGCCGAAGAGGACAAGATGATGGAAGACGTAGATACTACGTTCGATCTTGATAAAATGACAGAAATTGCCGAAGTAATCACGAAACTTCCGGAAGATAAAAAATTCCTTCGTAAAGTAACTAAGCTGATCAAGGCAAGAAATAAAATGTACTTTGAAGACAACAAGCTAGATTGGGCTATGGGTGAGTTGTTAGCTTACGGTACGTTATTAGCAGAAGGACATGATGTTCGTATAACTGGACAAGATGTAGAAAGAGGTACTTTTTCACATAGACATGCTGTAATTAAAGCTGAGGAAAACGAAGAAGAAGTTGTATTGTTAAACGAGTTGAGTGAAGAACAGGCTCATTTCTATATTTACAATTCATTACTTTCGGAATATGCGGTAGTTGGGTTCGATTATGGTTATGCAATGGCAAGCCCTATTACTTTGTGTATTTGGGAGGCACAATTTGGTGACTTCAGTAACGGAGCCCAAATAATGATTGATCAATATATCTCAGCAGCAGAGGATAAATGGAAGTTGCAAAACGGATTGGTACTATTATTGCCACACGGGTACGAAGGGCAAGGAGCAGAACACTCTTCAGCAAGAATGGAACGCTACCTTCAATTATGTGCAAAAGATAACATGTTTGTGGCAGATTGTACCACGCCGGCAAACTTTTACCATTTACTTAGAAGACAAATAAAAGTTGATTACCGTAAACCATTAATTGTGTTTACGCCAAAAAGCTTGTTACGTCATTCAAAAGTAGTTTCGACTAAAGAAGAATTAGCAAATGGAACTTTCCAAATGGTTATTGACGATGCAGATGCAAAAGCTTCAAAAGTAAAAACACTAGTATTTGTAACTGGTAAATTTTATTACGATCTTTTAGAAGTAAAAGAAGAAGAGAAGCGTGATGACGTTGCGTTGGTTAGAGTAGAGCAATTGTTCCCATTACCAACTGATCAGATGAAGAAGTTAATGAAAAAATATAAAAACGCTAAAGATGTAGTTTGGGCACAAGAAGAGCCTAAAAATATGGGTGCTTACTCACATATATTAATGCATTTTGAGGAAGCACGTAACTTTAGAGTGTGTAGTCGAAAAATGTATGCTGCCCCTGCTTCAGGAAGCAGTGTGCGTTCTAAACAACGTCACCAAAAAGTAATTGAGAGCGTTTTTGATACTAACGAAAAATAATACTATTATATAATATCCGTAACAGGTAAATTAAATTACTATGGCATTAGAAATGAAAGTTCCCTCACCGGGAGAATCCATAACCGAAGTAGAAATAGCACAATGGTTAGTTGAGGATGGCGACTATGTAGAAAAAGATCAAGCCATTGCAGAAATTGACAGTGATAAAGCAACCTTAGAATTACCTGCTGAAGCAAGCGGTGTTATTACCCGTAAAGCTGAAGAGGGCGATGCTGTAGCTGTAGGAGAGGTAGTTTGTTTAATCGATACTGAAGCAGAAAAGCCAGGTGGCTCAGATGATGATTCTGATGATGATAAAAAATCAGAAGATAAAGACAATGATAAACCTGAGGCAAAAACAGAAAAACCTTCTAAGCCTTCTACACAATCGCAAGAGCAGGATAAAAAAACATATGCTACTGGAACACCATCTCCTTCTGCTAAGAAGATCATGGATGAAAAAGGAGTGGATGCCAAAAATGTTAAGGGCTCTGGACGCGATGGACGTATAACAAAAGATGATGCAGTTAAAGCGAATCCATCAATGGGATCTCCTGGAACTGGCAGCAGAGGCACTGAGCGTAAAAAGCTTTCAATGCTTAGACGTAAAGTTGCAGAACGCTTAGTTTCAGCAAAAAATGAAACGGCTATGCTTACCACCTTTAACGAGGTTGATATGAGTCCTATTTTTGAGTTGCGTAAAAAGTATAAAGAAGACTTTAAGGAAAAGCATGGTGTAAGTCTTGGCTTTATGTCATTCTTCACCTTGGCAGTGGTAAGAGCCTTGGATATGTACCCAGATGTTAACTCTATGATTGATGGCGACTATCAAATAAAGTATGATAACAAAGATATTTCTATAGCAGTTTCTGGTCCTAAAGGATTGATGGTTCCAGTTATTAGAAATGCAGAAAATTTAAGCTTTAGAGGTGTTGAAGATGAAGTAAAACGATTGGCACTTAGAGCCCGTGATGGAAAAATTACGGTTGATGAGATGACGGGAGGTACATTTACCATCTCAAATGGAGGTGTTTTTGGAAGTATGCTTTCAACACCGATTATTAATCCTCCGCAATCAGCTATTTTAGGGATGCATAATATTGTAGAACGTCCAATTGCAAGAGATGGAGCTATAGCTATTGCACCAATTATGTACGTTGCATTATCGTATGATCATAGAATAATCGACGGAAAAGAATCTGTTGGGTTTTTGGTTGCTATTAAGGAAGCTTTAGAAAGTCCTGAAGAGTTGTTGATGAACAATGATGTTAAAAAAGCTTTAGAGCTTTAAATAATAACAATTACTAGATATAAAAAACACCCAGCCAACGCTGGGTGTTTTTTTAATTAGTTAGTTGAAATATTAACATAAAAATTAAGAAACAAAATAATTAACAATATTCAATAATACAATAGAAATTACAATGACAACTAAAAGGGTAAAAACCCTTTTCTTATTCTTTTCATTTTTCTTGTCATCATCTTTAAACACCATGTCAATATTCAGTAAGTAAATGTCAGAAAATAAATACAGTTATAAAATACGTGTATACACGTAATTATCCTAAAAATGATGCTTTTATAGCATTTTGTCATGATTTTCTTTGGCCCAAATAAGTAAGCTGTTTGTTTTTGGCTCTAAATCTAATTTGGATATTATATTGCTTCTGTGTTTTTCAACAGTTCGATGGGAGATAAAAAGAAGGGAGGCTATTTCTTTATTGGTTTTATCTTTTGCAATTAATTTTAAAATCTTTTTTTCAGAAGGAGTCAATGCATTTAAGGCACTATCAGAAAAAAGAATTTCATCGAGTAATTCCTTTATTTTTGGGCTAAAATACTTATCGCCCCTTGTAACGGTATTAATACAGTTTTCAATTTCTTCTAAAGCAAATTCCTTTAAAACATAACCAAATATATTCAATTCTTGAGCTTTAAGGTAAAGCTCTTTTTCTTTATGTAATGTTATGAGTACGATTTTGGTAGCGATTAAATTCTCTTTGCATTTTCTAGCAATTTCAATTCCAGACATAAAAGGCATTTGTATGTCTAAAATAGCAATGCTAGGTTTTTCTTTGGCAATAATGTTGTATGCATCTCTTCCGTTATGTGCGCTCGCAATGATATTGTATTTTTTTTCTAATAAAAAATCATTTAATCCTTTCAATAAAAGGGGATGATCATCTGCTGTTATGATTGTTTGTGTGTTCATGAGACCGGAAATTGAAAAATGATTATAGTGCCATTATTTTTTATTGATTTCACCTTCATTTGCCCATTTAAAAATCGGGTTCGTTCTAGAAGTGTTTTTAAGCCTAAAGATTTTATGTTTTGATACTTTTCAGTAAAATCGAAACCTACACCATTGTCTTTAACTGAAATAATGATGTTTCCGGTAAGTTTTTTTACGGTTACTTTACTGGCTTCGGCCTTGGCATGCTTTAAAATATTATTGAGCGCTTCTTGTACAATCCTGTATATATTAACTTCTTGTTCTTTGGTAAACAGATTGTCAATATTATCTATTTCAGAAGAAATAAAAAGCGTTGTGTTTTCGTCTATTTGAGTTAATGTGTATTCTATTGCTTTGGTTATCCCCATTTCTTGAAGCTGAAATGGATGAAGGTCTCTTGATATGGAACGAACTTCATCAATGGCATCATCGACCATTTTTTTAGTGTCATTGTCGCCATTGGCTACAATCTTATTTTTAATAAGTAATAAGCGTTGTCCAAGTCCATCGTGAAGGTCTTTAGAGATACGTTTTCGCTCTATTTCTTGTGATACCAAAAGTTTTTGGCTAAATTTTTCTTGTACCTCTTTATTGCTTTTAAGGTAGCGTTGGTTACGATATAATAATATTAGGCCAAACAGGAGAACGACTGCTAAGCTAGAAAAAAAAACAATTTTTTTGAAGTTTTCATTGTCTTTCTCCAATAACTGGATGTTGGTGTTTTTTTCAACCAATTTTTTTTCTTTTTTTTCAGTTTCGTACAAGGTCTGGTAATAGGCTAAAAATTGTGCTGTTCCTTTGTTATATAAAGAATCTCGTAAATTTAAATATGAATTTTTATTTTCAAGACTTTTTTTAAACTGTCCCGTTTCAGAATAAATATTAGAGAGTAATAAGTGGGAATACATAATGTCATCCTCATGGCCAACTGCTTTTGCATGCAACAATTGCTTTTTAGCAAACTGTAATGCTTCATTATCTAGGCCCATAGCGTGATAGTACTTCGCCTTGGCACCGTTGTAACTTATTTTGGCTAAGCGATCTTGTTTAGCTTTACCAATCCATTGATCTAGTGTTTCAATGTACTCTTTTGCTTTAAATAATTGATGGTTGCTTATATGATATTCGGCAAGTTTAGCATTAACATCTATTCGGTTAATGTAGTCTTCTTGCGTTTTGTCAGTTATAGTAAGTAGTGAATCTGCTTTTAAAAGATATGTAAGCTCTAATTCTTTATTCCCTGTTTTTTGATAATCAATAGCTTGATTGTAATACTCGGTTATTATGTATTTTTTGTTTTCCAACCCTTTAAGGGTTTCAATGAGATCTTTACGTTCTTTTTCAGCCTTATCATAAAAACCATTCATACTAAACATGGTAATAATACCTTGTCTAGCATGTAACATGTATTCATACTCTTTTCTCTTTTCGTAAAAACGATATGCTTTTTCATAATAATCACTTGCGGCAACAAACTTTCCAATGTTTGAATATGCTTGGCCACTAAACAAGTAGGCATCTGCAATATAAATAGAGTCTTTTGTAGAAAAATTATCTATCGCTTTTGCATAGTCATCTATAGCTTCTTTTACGTTAAGTTTCAGGTTTGCTTTTCCTCTTTTAAGATAGAGACCACCCAATAAAAAACTGTCTTTTATTTTATACTTATGTGCTAGGACACCATCGATTATAACTATGGCTCGTCGGGGTTCATTTTTATAGTCTGAAAGGATTAACTGCAAATTCATGGCCTTTTTGGCGGCTAACGATATACTGTCTATTTTTTTAGCCAACTCAATATAATGGCTGCTGTATTCAACAAACGCATCATTATCAACACCATAGCTTTTTGAGAGAACAGAGTCGATAGCAGTTAGTTTGGAAAGCGTGTCAGTGGCAATACGGGCTTTGTTTTTGTAAAAGGATATATCTTGCCCATTACCTATAAAAGGGTATAATAATAACAGGGTATAGAATACCAAAAACTTTTTTTGCATTGCTACCAATAAGTTATAGGGAGTATTTAAAAATACTAAAAATTAATCAGTGATTGGATACTTATAGAAAACTTATTTTAAATACACGCAATTTCTTCCATAGTCAATTACTGCACGAAATTGTTTTAAAAAATCAGCTCCTATAATTCCGTTTACCGAACCTTCTTCCGCTTGTTGTAGTGCTTGATTTACATGTGAGAGATCAAAAACCACAAAATCCATAGAATTTGAACTCCAATTTCCTATAGCTATTTTATTTTTTCGAGTAATTTTCGTTTCCATATTGATAGCTCCAGCACCGGCAGCCTTAATTTCACTGTCTTCACTTTCCATCATAAAATAATTGATTTCATCAAAACCAATACAACTTGTTGAAGCCCCTGTGTCTAAAATAAACAAACCTTGAACCCCATTTATTGTTGCAGTTAATTTATAATGTCCCGTTGCCAATTTTTTTAATGGTATTCTGTAAAATTTTTTCCCTTCAAGGAATGTACGTAATTGCATCTCTTGTTTTTTGTAAATATAGCCAACAAATTTAAGTAGCTTTGCCGTTATGTTAACAGATACACACACACATTTATATAGTGATGCTTTTGATGAAGATAGAAAGCAGGTGATGCAGCGGGCTATCGATGCTGGAGTAAAACGTTTTTTTATTCCAGCAATAGATTCGGGACATACAGAAGAAATGTACGAGTTGGAAAAAAACTATCCCGATCAGGTTTTCTTAATGATGGGGTTGCATCCAACTTCGGTTAAAGAGAACTACGAAGAAGAGCTTGCCCACATAGAAAAACAGTTTAAAAAACGTAGCTTTTATGCGGTAGGTGAAATAGGGATTGATCTGTATTGGGATACTTCAACTTTGGCCATTCAACAAGATGCATTTAAAAGGCAAATACAAATGGCTAAAAAGCACAAGTTGCCTATCGTGATTCATTGCAGGGATGCTTTTGATGAAGTGTTTGAGGTTTTGGAAAGTGAAAAAGGAGATGACCTCTTCGGAATTTTCCATTGCTTCACAGGAACAAAAGAGCAAGCAGAGCAGGCTTTATCTTATAATATGAAATTAGGCATTGGCGGTGTAGTAACGTTTAAAAATGGTAAAATAGATCAATTTCTAAATCAAATTGATTTAAAACATATCGTCTTAGAAACCGATTCACCGTATCTATCACCAACACCATACCGAGGCAAACGTAACGAAAGTAGTTACCTAGAGTTGATTTGCAAGAAAGTAGCGCAATTATATAATGTTACAGAAGAAGAAATAGCCAAAATTACTACTCAGAATTCAAAAGAAATATTCAGTAAATAATACAACAGCATGCATACAAAACCCAACATACTTTTAATATATACTGGAGGTACCATTGGTATGATTAAAGATTTTGAAACCGGAGCACTCCGTAATTTCAATTTTGACGATCTACTAAAACATATTCCCGAATTGAAGTTGTTGGACTGCGAAATAAGTACCCGAAGTTTTGAAGAGCCTATTGACAGCTCTAATATGAGTGCTAAATATTGGACCATGATAGCAGGTATAATTGAAGAGAATTATGCAGATTTTGATGGTTTTGTAGTATTGCATGGTAGCGATACTATGTCTTACACTGCTTCGGCTTTAAGTTTTATGTTAGAAAACTTAGCAAAACCAGTCGTGTTTACTGGGTCGCAATTACCTATTGGTGATTTGCGGACTGATGCAAAAGAAAACTTAATTACTTCTATACAAATAGCGGCATTACAAGAAAAGGGGAGACCTAAAATATCGGAAGTATGCCTGTATTTTGAATATAAATTGTACCGGGCGAATCGTACCACAAAAATAAATGCAGAACATTTTGAAGCATTTGCTTCTTTAAACTATCCGCCATTGGTTGAGAGCGGGGTTCATCTTTTTATTAACCACGAAGCACTTTATAAACCCAACCGAAGAAAAAAACTGAAGGTGCACAAACGGATGGAATCTAATATTGTGTTGCTAAAAATGTTTCCCGGAATCGATATTGCTACCGTAGAACACATTTTTGCGTATCCTGAGATGAAAGGATTGGTTATAGAAACATACGGAAGTGGAAACACAACAAATGAAGAATGGTTTTTAAAAGCACTTAAAAAAATAACAGCAAAGGGAATTCCAGTTATTAATGTAACGCAATGTTCAGGTGGAAGTGTAGTAATGGGGCTTTACGAAACTAGCACGGCCTTAAAAAAAATGGGGGTTATTTCTGGTAAAGACATAACAACAGAGGCCGCCTTGGCAAAATTAATGTACGTTTTGGGACAAAAAATATCAGCTAATAGCTTTAAAACCATATTTGAAACATCTTTAAGAGGAGAGATGATGTAAATTTCCTTGTGAAATGTTTTATCAACCAACATTTTTTTTGTTATTTGGCACTCCGTTTATAAAATGCCTTTACCTCAATATTAAAATAAGATTCTTTATTTTATAAAATAAGGTTTTTGCTTTGTTTGGGGTTAGTAAGAAAAAAATTTAGAGAGGTGGCCGAGTGGTCGAAGGCGCACGCCTGGAAAGTGTGTATACGCCAAAAGCGTATCGAGGGTTCGAATCCCTTCCTCTCTGCTAAGAAAATTAACAATTACCGTTAAAATATAACAAAAGGGTTGATTTTGGATAAGTTCTTGTTATTTTCGTTTTTCATGGCATTATTACATTGTCTAAATTAATGTGATTTATATAAGAAACAAAGTATTTTGAAGCTATTAAATAGCTTATTAAACCATAAAAAAAGCCTTAACTAAATAAATTTAGGGTAATAAAAATCAATAAGTCTTGAAATACAGTTGTTTATTGGTAATACACAAATTTATTATTGTAGATTAATTAATTATTTTTATATCTTTAAACCTTTAACTAAAAACAAACTTTAAGTCGATAGCAATGAAAAAATTATTTTCTATTATGGCAATTGCCGCAATGGTCTTTGCGGGAACATGTAACGTAAACGCAGCAACTGCTCAAACAGTACAGAGTAGTGCCCAAACATTAACAACCGCAGCTACAGTGACCTTTGTACAAGACGAGGAAGCAGCAGCTGAGACAGATGAACAACAAGGATGGCATCAAGAATTAAAACAACGTTTTATAGAAGGTGGTCCTGCTTTTATGGGGATTGTACTTTTATGTCTTATCCTTGGACTAGCAATTGCAATTGAAAGAATTATTTATTTAAATCTTTCAACTACCAATACACAAAAATTAGCTGCAAACGTTGAAGATGCACTAAACAGTGGTGGTATTGAAGCGGCTAAAGAAGTGTGTAGAAACACAAAAGGGCCAGTAGCTTCTATTTATTACCAAGGTCTTGATCGTGCAGACGAAGGAGTTGATGCCGCTGAAAAAGCAGTAGTAGCTTATGGAGGTGTACAAATGGGACAATTAGAGAAAAATGTTTCTTGGGTGTCCTTATTTATCGCTCTTGCTCCTATGCTTGGTTTCATGGGTACGGTAATAGGTATGATTAAAGCCTTTGATAAAATTCAAGCTGCAGGTGATATGAACCCTTCTCTTGTTGCAGGTGGTATTAAAGTAGCACTTTTAACAACTGTATTTGGTTTGATCGTTGCAATTATACTTCAAATTTTCTATAACTATATTATCGCTAAGATTGATAGTATCGTAAACAGTATGGAAGATGCTTCTATCACATTAATCGATATGTTGGTAGATTACAAAAACAGAAAATAAAAACATAAAACCACCATAATAATGGCTTTACATAAAATTTTAAAAATTGTAGCAGTAATCCTTAGCTTGGCTGGCATTATTTTCCTTGGTTTAATTATTTCAAAAGGAGACGATGTTGTTAAAGCAACAGGTGAAGGTGTTGATGGATACTTGTATGTAGCATACATTACATTTGCCATTGTGCTTTTATTTGTAACAGTATTTGTATTGAAAGGGATTTTTGCTGGAAATATAAAACGAACACTCTTATCTATTCTTGGCTTTTTAGTTATTGTAGCTATTGGCTATGTACTCGCCCAAGGAGTAGAAACACCAATGCAAGATGGCGAAATGCTTTCTGAAAGTGGTTCTCGATGGGTAGGTACAGGTTTGTATGTATTTTACATCTTAGCAGTATTAGCAATAGGTGCAATGGTATTCAGCGGAATTAAAAAAATGACAACAAGATAATATGGCAAGAAGAGCAACACCCGAGGTTAACGCAGGGTCTATGGCAGACATCGCATTCCTGCTCCTTATATTTTTCTTGGTAACAACTACCATTGAAAAAGATAAGGGTATTGCGAGACAATTGCCCCCTGACGAAGAGATAGAAGATCCACCAATAATCAAGCAAAAAAACTTGTTTATTGTTAGTGTGAACAAAGACGATCAATTATTGGTTGAAGATGAATTGATGAAAGTAGGAGATTTACGCGAAGCTGCAATACAGTTTTTAGACAATGGAGGCGCTCCAAACGGAAGCCCAGAATATTGTAATTACTGTAAAGGAGCAAGAGATCCAAAATCATCAGATAATCCTGAAAAGGCTGTTATATCGGTTCAAAATGACCGTTTAACCTCCTACAGTATGTATATAGCCGTTCAAAATGAATTGGTTGCAGCATACAACTTCTTACGGAATAGGGAATCACAACGATTATTTGGTTGGAAATTTACAGAGGTAAAACAGGCTATAGATGAAGGTAGCTTTAATGGTAACGAGGATGATGCTCAAGAAAAATTAGAGCGAATTCAAAAACTCTTCCCTCTTAAATTATCAGAAGCTGAACCTAAGAAGAGCGGACAATAAATAAAAAGGTATTATGTCAAAATTTAAAAAGAAAAAAGGTGGCGAAATCCCAGCAGTAAATACAGCATCCTTACCCGATATTGTGTTTATGCTATTATTCTTCTTTATGGTTGTAACCGTATTAAGAGATAATAATCTGTTGGTACAAAACACGCTTCCTAAAGCAGATCAGTTAGAAAAATTGAAAAAAGACCGCTCTGTATATATTTATGCAGGGAAACCAAGCTCTCGATATAAAGACAAGTATGGTACTGAAGGTAAAATTCAAATTGGAGATAAGTTTACCGATATCTCTAACGTAAAATTTGCCTTAACAGAAGCTAGGGAAGCATTACGTCCTGAGTTACAAGACAAAGTAATGGTTGCACTTAAAGTAGATGAAGAAACCAATACTGGACTTGTTACAGATATTAAGCAACAATTAAGGGACTTGAATATGTTAAAAATTATTTATATAACAGCTCCTGGAAATCCTGTTGATCAATAAACAGAAACATAATAAATAATAGAAAAAAGCCTTGTTCTGCTATAGATCAAGGTTTTTTTTATTTTAGTATTTTAAAAATACACCTATCTTTAACGTATGCTGAATAGCTTAAAAATAGTATTTTTTTTAATTGGATTATTATATTCTTTTATCAGTTTTTCTCAGGAAAAAGAGAATGATACCATATTAGATTCAAAATATAGGGAAGATCAATTTTACATCGGGCTTAACTATAATATCATCTCCAGTGTACCTAGTGGTGTCGATTCTAGAGGTCTTTCTGGAGGTATTCAACTCGGTTATTTTAGAGATATGCCAATTAATAAAAGGCGAAATATAGCCATAGCAATTGGTGCGGGATTGGCTTTCGATCAGTTTGGGCAAAATCTCTTTATTGGTGAGGAAGCTAATGAAAACACAATTTTTAGTGTAATAGATGATGAAGTGGACTTTGACCAAAACCGCTTTACGATGGCCGCTGTAGAAGTTCCTGTACAATTTAGATGGCGTACTTCAACTGCTGAGAATTATAAGTTCTGGCGTATTTATGCTGGAATGAAATTAGGTTATGTCTATTGGTACAAAGCTACCTTTAAACAACCCAATAATAAAGTAATACAAACCGACATACCTGAGTTTGACAATGTTCGTCTTTCAGCAAACCTAAGTTTTGGATATAACACCTTTAACTTTTATGCTTCCTATAGTATTAATCCGTTTTTTAAGGACGCAACTACAAGTGACAATCAAACTGTAGATTTTAAAGCTATTAAATTAGGGTTGATATTTTATATTCTATAACCAAAAATTCACCACAATTAGCTGTGGAATCAAGCCTATAAAGAAACCGATAATAAGCTCTAAATACGAATGCGATTCAGTATGTAGCCTTGATGAAGCAACCCATCCATTAAAGAAAAAGAAAGCACTTATCCACGGCAATACATTTATTTTAAAATGAATGCTTAACACAATTAAGAACATAGTAATGCCCGCTATTCCTATTTGGTGGAGACTTACCTTAACTTTTAAAATAACCATTAACAATGCTGCAATAGCAGAAAACAGGATGCCGACAAAAAAGTAATACAGTTCGGGGCTATCATAAGCATCAAATACCATTTTAATAATCAGTAATAATAAGATACACTGAATCATTAAGGGGACTTTACGCTCTTTAATAGTTTCTAAATGGATAGAGTTGATGATCCCAAGGTTTTTTAAAAGGAAAAAAGTTATAATAGGTATAAGCAGCGTAACAATGGCTACGGCAAATAACTTTGCTCGCATTAAATCCATTTCAATGTAGCGTGGTGTAAAAATAAAATAGAGTATGGTGCCCAAGGTAGGCATTAGCAAAGGGTGCAGTAAATAAGCGCCAAGACGTAAAAAACGATCCATTAAATTTCTTTTCGAAGGCGAGCTACTGGAATATCCAACTGTTCTCTGTATTTTGCTATTGTGCGGCGTGCAATAGGATACCCTTTATCTTTGAGTACATTTGCTAATTTATCGTCCGTTAGCGGCTTTTTCTTATCTTCTTCTTGAACTGTGATTTCAAGAATCTTTTTTATTTCTCTGGTAGAAACATCTTCTCCTTGATCATTTTTCATCGATTCACTGAAAAATTCCTTTATCAAAAACGTACCATATGGCGTGTCTACATACTTACTATTAGCTACCCGTGAAACGGTTGAAACATCCATATCTATTTCATCGGCGATATCTTTTAAAATCATCGGCCTTAATTTACGTTCGTCACCACTTAAAAAATAGTCTTTTTGATAGTTCATAATGCTACTCATAGTAACAAAAAGTGTTTGTTGTCGCTGTTTTATGGCTTCGATAAACCACTTTGCAGCGTCCAATTTTTGTTTAATGAACATCACAGCATCTTTCTGCTTTTTCGACTTCTCTTTCGATTCCTTATACCCTTTAAGCATATTGGTATAATCACGAGATACGTGGAGTTCAGGTGCATTTCGACCGTTTAGAGTAAGTTCTAGTTCGCTATCGCGTATTTTTATAGTAAAATCAGGTATTACGTGCTCTACAATCCGGGTGTTACCCGAATAACTTCCCCCTGGTTTAGGGTTCAATGTTTCAATTTCATGAATCGCGTTGCGTAGTTGGTCTTCAGAGATATCAAATTTCTGAAGTATTTTCTTGTAATGCTTTTTTGTAAACTGGTCAAAAGCTTCATCTAAAATAGAAATCGCTAAAGCTACTGACTCAGTTTCTTCTCTTCTTTTTAATTGTATTAATAAACACTCTTGAAGGCTTCTCGCTGCGACACCGGCGGGGTCTAAACCTTGTACAACGCTCAAGATTTTTTCTACTTTTTCTTCGGTAGTGTAGATGTTTTGAGTGAAAGCCAAATCATCTACAATATCCAATACCTCACGGCGTATATACCCACTTTCGTCTACACTGCCGACTAAAAATTTAGCAATTTCCGTTTCTTGGTCGTCAAGACGATAGGTGTTTAATTGCTGCAATAAATGCTGATTGAACGATTTTCCAGAAGCGTAAGGTACTTGCTTGTCCTCATCATCTGCGCTGTAATTATTAGATGATAATTTATAACTAGGAACTTCATCATCACTTAAATAATCGTCAACGTTTATTTCAGTTTCGATTACTTCGGTGCCTTCGTCTTCATAGTTATCTTCATATGAGTCTGAAAACTCATCTTCATATTCATTAAGTTCTTCCTTGCCACCTTCTAAAGCTGGATTTTCTTCCATTTCTTGAGAAAGACGCTGTTCAAAAGCTTGTGTTGGCAATTGTATCAACTTCATCAACTGAATTTGTTGAGGCGATAGCTTTTGTGAAAGTTTAAAATTAAGTTGTTGCTTTAACATAGATTATAACTGACTTATAAAGTTAAAAAAATCCAGCTACAATTCAGTTTTTGTAGCTGGATTTAATAAACTATTGGGAAATTTTAACCAATATGTAGAGTTTAAAATTCTGCGTTGCCTGGTGTGCGAGGATATGGTATTACATCGCGAATGTTACCCATACCGGTTACAAATTGTACCATGCGTTCAAAACCAAGGCCAAAGCCACTGTGAACACAAGTACCGAACTTACGAAGTTCTAGATACCACCAAAGCTCTTTTTCTTCGATACCCATGGCTTCCATTTTTTGTTTTAAAACGTCATAGCGCTCTTCCCGTTGCGAACCGCCAACAATTTCACCTATTCCTGGGAATAGCACATCCATAGCTCGGACAGTTTTGCCGTCATCGTTCAATCGCATATAGAAGGCTTTAATTTTTGCTGGGTAATCAAATAATATTACGGGACATTTAAAGTGCTTTTCAACTAAAAAACGCTCATGTTCACTCTGTAAATCTGCCCCCCATTCGTCAATTATGTATTTAAACTTTTTCTTTTTGTTGGGTTTGGAGTTTCTAAGGATTTCGATAGCTTCAGTGTAAGTAACACGCTTAAAGTTATTTTCTAAAACAAACTTCATCTTTTCTCGAAGAGCCATCTCACTACGTTCTGCTTGAGGTTTACTTTTTTCAACCTGCAACAATCGGTTTTCTAGAAATTCAAGGTCGTCAGCACAGTTTTCTAATGCGTATTTTATAATGTATTTTATAAAATCTTCAGCTAGATCCATGTTTCCATCTAAATCACAGAAGGCCATTTCAGGTTCTATCATCCAAAATTCTGCTAAATGACGAGAGGTATTAGAGTTTTCTGCCCTAAAGGTTGGGCCAAAGGTGTATATTTTCCCCAATCCCATAGCATACGTTTCACCTTCCAATTGACCACTTACAGTTAGATTCGTCTCTTTTCCGAAGAAATCTTGTTTGTAATCAATATTTCCTTCTTCGTTTAATGGTGGATTTTTTGGGTCTAAGTTACTTACGCGAAACATTTCGCCGGCGCCTTCTGCATCACTACCAGTTATAATAGGAGAATGCATATAGTTAAAGCCGTTTTTCTGAAAGTATTCGTGTACCGCAAAAGCCAATTTAGATCGTGTGCGCATCACCGCTCCAAATGTGTTTGTGCGAACACGTAAATGAGCTTGTTCTCTCAATGTTTCAAGGGAATGACGTTTAGGAGAAAGTATCGTTAATTTTACATCTTCAGGGTCTGCTTCGCCTAAGACAGTAACTTTTGAAACCTGAACTTCTACAGTTTGTCCTTTTCCTTGGCTCTCTACCAAAACACCGCTTATTTCAATAGCTGCGCCCACATTTATTTTCTTTAATGTTTCTTCTTCAAAATTCTCAAAATCAACAACACATTGTAGGTTTTTAATGGTAGAACCATCATTTAATGCAATAAATCGGTTGCTTCTAAAAGCACGTACCCAGCCCTTTATGGTTATTTCGTGTAAGGAAGGTTCTGTTTTCAATAGTTCTATAATTTCTGTATGCTGCATGATGCTTATTTTTTTCGAATGGTAAAGATACTTTTTCTAAAATTTTCAGAAAAATATATTCTGAAACAGCAAATGTCTTTACTTTTTATTAGAATTAGATATGTCTTCTTCGTCTTCATCGTCTGTCAAAATCTTCAATGAAGGCTTTTTAAAAGTTTTTTTATTGGCGATTTCTTTTTCAAGAGATAATAGTAATGCAGGTAATAGTAATAAATTGGCCAACATCGCAAATACTAAGGTTATAGAAACTAATGCTCCTAAAGCAACTGTACCTCCAAAACTGGAAATGGTAAATACCGAAAAACCGAAAAAGAGCACAATAGATGTATAGAACATACTTACCCCAGTTTCACGTAAAGCGGC